>SAMEA3663248__coassemble_112_pt1 | contig 31382 bp, 36 predicted proteins | sample SAMEA3663248__metabat2_high_PE_016 | metagenome-assembled genome bin SAMEA3663248 (sample SAMEA3663248) | pig gut metagenome | biome: pig gut; feature: pig-associated habitat; material: faeces | place: China | collected 2013
TAAATCATTTCTTTTTATTGGTAAACCTTCATATACCTTGCCATCTATATCTAATATGTCATTGATTTTCTTTTCACTTATTAATTTATTGTATAAATCTTCTGGTAATTTATGAAGAGTATGCGTACCAAATATAATATCAACAAAAGGATAACTTTGTTTTAACTTTTGCTGAATATGAGCTTCTTGCATCATACATCCACATATTGCAATTATAGCTCCATTTTTTTCTTTAATTTTTTTTAATTCTCCAAGTTTTCCGAAATAGCTTTTCTTCTGCATTTTCTCTGACACAACAAGTATTTATTATAAAAATATTTGCTTCTTCCTGCTTATTTGTCTCTAAGTATCCCATATCAGTTAACATTCCAGCTATTTTTTCTGAATCATTTTCGTTTAACTGACATCCCATTGTTAAAATATGGTAATGTAAGTTTTTACGTTTGTTTATATCTTTTACTTTATTTATAAATTCTTTTTGTTTAGCTATTTCTTGTTCATCCATTTATATTCCTTCCAAATCTACATAGTATTTTGTCTAAATTCTAGATATTGTAAATAATCTTCTAAATTATATGTTTGTCCACTTATCACTACAACATATCTTGATGTATTATTTTCTTCTAATTCATATATTCCATCTGTTTCACATGGTATAATCTTTTCTCCTGTTTCAGCATCTATTAGTCCATATTTTTCATCTTTTGAAACTACTATTGCATCATTTTCTAGTGAGTCAACATTTGAAATTATCAGTGTATACTTTATTCCGTTTTGTTTGTTTGCTTCATATCCTAACTTGTCATACTCTGTTCCTAATATAATTTTGTTTTCGGAATTTATTAAACCTATTTTTCCATCCTTCTTTATTGAAAACAATAAAGGTGAATTACTTATTTTTTTAAGTTCATCATATATTAAATTTATTTTTGTTTGTCCATATTTATCTATAATTCCATATTTATTATTGCTCGATACTATAAATATTTTTTTTGTTTCGTTAAATTCTATTGTATCATATTTTGCTCCAACAATTTCTTGAAAATTAATATCCATAATTCCTTTTTTAGAATTTTTACTTACAACAATCATATCATAAGCTACTGCCTTTAAATTGTTATTATTCTCATCTAATGTATATCCTTTTTCTGTCAAAGTCTTTTTATATTTATCTTTCAAATATTTAATTGAATTAATACTTTTATTTTGAACACATAAATTTAGTGCTACTGCTAAATCATCCACACATATATATAGTTTATTATCATTTAAAATTATGTTTTCAGACAATTCTAAATAAGAATAATTTGGTTCATTACTTCCTTTTACAGTCTTATAAATAATATTACTATCTTTTTCAAATCCTATTATTTCATATTCATCGTCTATATAGCATTTGGATTTGTCTTCATTAAATTCCATGTATGCACCATTATAATATTGAAAATTGAAAAAAGCAGATAGCTCTTTTAAAGCCAAATATTGTTTTCCTGTTTCATCAATAAATACAAATCCTTGTGTAATTTCAGTATCTTCATTATTTATTTTTATCTTTTCTTTTCCTTGTATATTTGTATTGTTCTTCTTCGGCAATAACAATATTAAAGCAATTGTTATTATCAATAAAAATACTAAAATAATAATTGATAATAAAATAATTTTTTGGCTTGTTGTCTTTTCCGATTTCTTTCCATTATTCTCATTTAATAAATCCATATTTTTTCTCCCTCAACATTCTTTTGTATAACCATATTTTTTATAAAACTCTTCTTTAAAAGTTAATAGGTTATCATTTTCTATTTCTATTTTAACCTTTTCCATTAATCTAGTCAAGAACCTTAAGTTATGTATTGATAATAATCGTACTCCTAAAATTTCGTTTGTTTTTACTAGATGCCTTATATATGCTCTAGTATAGTTTTTGCAAGTATAACAATCACATTCTTCATCTAATTTATTCCAATCTCTTGCATATTCTGCATTTCTTATTACTACTTTTCCTCTTGAAGTAAATGCTGTTCCGATTTCTTGCTATTCTTGTAGGTAATACACAATCGCACATATCAATGCCTGCCATTGCTGCTTCTATTAAATAGTCTGGCGACCCTACTCCCATAAGATATCTAGGTTTATCTTTTGGCATTTTCGGTGCAGTATATTTTAGAATTCTCAAAAATTCTTCTTTTGGCTCTCCTACACTTATTCCCCCAATAGCATAGCCTGGAAAATTTAATTTTTCTAAATCTTCTAAACTTTTATCTCTTAAATCTTCATAAAATCCACCTTGAATTATTCCAAATAGTCCTTGTTTGTCTGTATTTTTATGTGCTTTTTTGCATCTTGCAGCCCACCTAGTTGTCCTTTCCATTGATTGTTTTGTATATTCATAAGTTGCAGGATATTCAACACATTCATCAAATGACATTATAATATCTGCACCTAGTGCCTCTTCTATTTCCATTACTTTTTCTGGTGAAAAAAAATGTTTGCTACCGTCTAAATGAGATTTAAATTCTACGCCTTCTTCAGAAATTGTTCTTAAATCACTTAAACTAAATACTTGAAAACCTCCACAATCTGTTAAAATTGGTCTATCCCAATTCATGAATTTGTGAAGTCCTCCTGCTTCCTTTACAATGTCATGACCTGGTCTTAAATATAGGTGATATGTGTTTGATAGAATTATATCTGCCTTTACTTCTTCTTTTAACTCCTCTGGAGTCATTGATTTTACTGTTGCTTGTGTTCCAACTGGCATAAATACTGGTGTTTGAATATCTCCATGTGGAGTATGTATAACGCCTCTTCTTGCTCCTGTTTGTTTACATTCATGTAATAACTCGTATGTTATTGCTTCTGACATAATATTCTCCTTCTTTTTTAATATATAAGCATTGCATCACCAAAAGAGAAAAATCTATACTTTTCTTCTACTGCTTTGTTATATGCCTCCATTATAAAATCTTTATCTGCTAATGCTGAAACAAGCATTATTAAAGTAGATTCTGGCAAATGGAAATTTGTAATTAATCTATCTATACATTTAAATTTATAACCTGGATAAATAAATATTTTTGTGTCTCCTTCTTCTTCGTGTACAAATCCTTTTTCATCTGCTACACTTTCCAAAACTCTGCAAGAGGTTGTCCCTACCGATATGATTTTTTTGCCTTGTTTCTTAGCATTATTTATTTTGTTAACATCTTCCTGCTTTATATAATAATGCTCACTATGCATCTCATGTTTTTCAACATCTTCTACTTTTACTGGTCTAAATGTTCCAATTCCTACATGTAATGTTACTTTTGCAATTGCTATTCCCTTTTGTTTTATTTTTTCTAGTAACTCTGGAGTAAAATGAAGTCCAGCTGTTGGTGCTGCTGCAGATCCCTCATATTTTGCATATACTGTTTGATATCTATCTTTATCTTTAAGAGTTTCTTCTATGTATGGTGGAAGTGGCATTAGACCTATTTTATCTAATATTTCATTAAAAATTCCTTCATATTCAAACTTTATTTTTCGATTTCCATTTTCTAATACTTCTAAAACTTCGCCTTTTAAAATGCCTTCTCCAAATTCGATTTTAGTTCCTTGTTTTATCTTTTTCCCAGGTCTTACCATCGTTTCCCATAAGTCTTTGTCTATTTCTTTTAATAATAAAATTTCTACATCTTTACTGCCTTCTGTTGTCGCAATTCTTTTTCCATATAATCTGGCGGGTATAACTTTGGTATCGTTTATTACTAAGCAATCTCCTGGTTCTAAATAATCTATAATATCTTTAAAAGTTTTATTTTCTATTGTTCTTGACTTTCTATTTAGTACCATAAGCCTTGACAAATCTCTTTTTTCTAATGGATGCTGTGCAATAAGTTCTTTTGGCAAAACATAATTAAAGTCTGATGTTTTCATCCTATCCATCTCCTACTATTTCTATATTTTTACTTCTTTCCAATGTTTCTACTGTTGTTGAAAATGCTTTAATAATAGATTTTATATCTTCTATAATATTTGCTGGCTCTTTGTTAAAATCTACTTCCACTTTGAACTCAAAATCGCTATTATGTGGTGGTTTAAAAGAATATACTTCTGAGTTTAATCCTATCTTTTTGCCTGACTTTGTATCATTTATTTGGCATAACATATAATCTTTATACCAATCTTTTAATCCATTTAGGCTATCTTCTGAATAATTATATTTACTATAATCATGTAATTCTGGAATTTCATAATCATATTCATTTAGAATTCTTTCTAATGTATGAAGAAATTCATGTAAATACACTTCTTCTGGGAAAGTATTTATACTTGCATGATATGTGTATATATAATTATTCGAATTGTTTGACATTCTAATTGTTGAGTATCCAATATTATTTATAGTCATTCCGCCTAAACCTATCCATTTTTCTGTTGGTATTTCTTTATTATCATTTCCCATTCTTACAACAGTAAAGACATAGTCATATTCATTTTCTATAATAAGATTTCCGATGTATTTTTCTATATCATCTTCACCAATATAATATTTATGTTCTTCTGAATAAGAAATAGTATTTATTTCATCATCTACTTCATATATATCACATTGTGCCACCATTTGATTATTTGATAAAACTTTGCAATCTTTTTCAAATCTTTCAATATTTGACCTTGCAGTTTCAATATCATTCATTGACATATCAAATTTATATTGTTCTCCATCAATATTTACATTGACATGTTTTAATATAAAACATCCCATTTTCCAAGTTGTACTTGTATTAGTAATCCCTTCTTCTAGTTTTAAGTTATCAAACCATACTGTTCCTTTAGCATTTACATGGTTTCCGCCTAATCTGAAGCCAATTTTTACTTTATCTCTGTTTTTAGAATTAAACATTAGACTTATTTCTTGCCAGTCATTTGTGCCTACCACTGCTACTGATTCATCTAATTCTTCTGCTAAACAAATCATTGCTCCACCAAGTAAATTATCGTTTTCTAGCTCTACATTTTCGGTTTTTACTATACAACTTACTTTATATGCAGTATTGGGTTTAACATCTATTTCTTTATAAAACATTGCATCAGTATAATCTTTTGAATACATTTTATAACTACGGTCTTTTCCATATTTTATTATATTGTCTCTTGTAAATTCAGTATTCCCTTGTATATATTCACCTTTTGTAAAACCGTTAAAATACAATGATTTATAAACACTATAAACCTTAATACATATAATTATTAATATAATCCAAAAGATAAATGTAGTAATTTTTGAAAATATAGAACTATTTCTTTTCAATATAACTTCCTCCTTTGTTGTATGTAGTATAAACTAATTTTACTTCATTATGAATTTAGTCTTTTCAAAACTTCTTCTTTCCCTAACACTTGCATTATTTCATATAAATCTGGTGTATTGCATTTTGAAGTTAATTTTACTCTTATGACTGTGCTTATATCTCCCACATGTCCTTTATATTGTTCTGGGTTTTTCTTAAATTCTTTTACTTCGCGTGCATACCCTAATTTTTCTGATAAATCCTTCATTTTATTAAACCAAGTTTCTTTATCATCATTTATATCAAAAAAATTATCTCTATATTCTTGTACTATTTTGTTTATTTCTTCTGGGTCATTTATTTTTTGATATTCAAAATTTGTAATGTTTTTAAATTCTTCCTCATACATATATTCAATCGTTTTTCTTACATCTGACCATTTTGCAATATCTTTTCTTGGCTTTACATTGCTTCTTTCAATATTTAAGATTTTCAATGAATATTCTTTGTTGTTTTTTAATAAATTTGCTAATTTACTATCATATTTTTTTGCCCAATTTAGAACTTCATCATATATTTTTTGTGCTGAGAATTTGCAAATTACATTTTTCGAAACATCTTGTAATTTTACCATATCAAATACAGCACCACTAATATTCATTTTATTAAGTAATAGTTCAAATTCATCTATAGATTTATCTTGATTTGCTTTTCTCCATAACTCAAAATTTGAATTTGCTATATTCAATAAATATTCTACTACTGCTTCTTTTGGAATTCCTTGTTCATAATAAAAACTAACTGCTGCTTCTGGATCTTTTCTTTTACTAATTTTTCTCTTTCCACCATTTTCTTCCTTCATAATTGTTGCAGTATGTGCATATTTAGGTGGCTTTATTTCTAAAGCTTTAAATAGCTCTAAATGAAGTGGTATGGATGAAACCCACTCATCTCCACGAATTACATGTGTTGTTCTCATTAAATGATCATCTACAACATGTGCAAAATGATATGTAGGAAGTCCATCTGCTTTTATAATAACAATATCTTGATCATTTTCTGGGAATTCAATGTTTCCTTTTATTAAATCTTTATGTTTAATTCTTCTATCTTCTCTTCCTTGAGACTTAAATCTTATTATATATTTTTCACCATTTTTTATTTTATTTGCTACTTCATCAATTGGCATTGTTCTACATTTTGCCCAAACTCCATAATATCCAGGTCTTACTTTTGCTGCTTCTTGCTTTTTTCTTGTTTCTTCTATCTCTTCTGGTGTACAAAAACATGGATATGCTAGTCCTTTTTGAATTAACGATTTTGCAAAAGCTTGGTATATATCTTTTCTTTCGCTTTGTTTATATGGTCCATAATTTCCTTTGCTTTTTGTTTCTGAAATCATTCCTTCATCAGGTATTATTCCAAATTCATTTAAGCTATCAACAATTTGTGAAATGCCATTTTCAATTTCTCTTTTTTGGTCTGTATCTTCTATTCTTAAGATAAATACTCCATTTGATTGTTTTGCTAACTTTTTATCAATAATTGCTCCAAATAAGCCTCCAATATGTATAAAACCTGTTGGGCTTGGTGCAAAACGAGTAACAAATGCTCCTTCTTCTAAATTTCTTTCTGGATATTTTCCCTCGTAATATTCTACTGTTTTTGCATCTGGAAATATTAAATCTGCTAGTTCTTTATAGTCCATTAATTTCACTCCTTAAATAATTTGTATGCTGTAAATTCTTCCTGGTACATATACTTCATTTTTTATAGTGCACTCGCTAAATGCTTTAAAGCCTTCACTTGTTTTAACTATTTTTTCTACATCTTCTTTGCTAGATGCTACATCTATTTCAACTTTGAATTTTACTTTTCCGTTAATTTGTACGGGAATTTCTACAGATTTTTTTTGAATTGCTTTTTCATCAAATTTAGGCCACTTCTCCTTATGTACCGAGGTTTCCTTTCCTAAACTTTCCCACTCTTCTTCAGCAAAATGTGGTGCAAGTGGCGCTAATAGTTTTATATAAGTTTCTATTGCTGCATTAAATATTTTCATATTTTTAGGCTCATTTGATTGCTCATATTTTACTAATGCATTTAAGAACTCCATAGCTCTTGCTACTGCAGTATTGAATTGAAATCTTTCGATGTCCTCTTCCATACTTTTTATGGTTTTATTTTCTACAAATAGTAATTCTTTTTCTTCTTTATCTAAAGATTCCTTTTTTTCATATTTTGTAGAACATACTTTTTGAATTAAGGTTTCTATTCTCTTTAAATATTTTGCAATAGACTTAATTCCGTCATCGCTCCAAGGCCCACCTTTTACATAGTCAAATCCAAACATTAAATAAAGTCTAAATACATCTGCTCCATATTCATCAATATATACATCTGGAGACACAGTATTTCCTTTACTTTTACTCATTTTATTTCCGTCTTTTCCAAGTATTGTACCTTGGTGCACTAATCTTTTAAATGGTTCATCAAAATTTAAGTAACCTAAATCTCTTAATGCTTTTGTCATAAATCTTGCATATATTAAATGCATTGCCGCATGCTCTTTTCCACCGATATATACATCTACAGGAAGCATTTTATTAATTATTTCTTTGTTAAATGCTTCTTTATCATTATTTGCATCTGGATATCTTAAATAATACCATGATGAACACACAAAAGTATCTAATGTATCTGCTTCTCTAGTAGCTTTTGCTCCACATTTAGGGCATGTACAATTCATAAATTCTTCTGACTTTTTAAGCGGAGATTCTCCATCCGGTTTAAATTCAACATTATATGGTAATCTAACAGGTAAATCTTTTTCATCTACTGCTACTTCTCCACAATTTGGGCAATAAATAATTGGAATTGGAGCTCCCCAATATCTTTGTCTTGAAATTAACCAATCTTTTAATCTATAATTTATGGTTTTTTCTCCACATCCTAAAGAATTTAAGTAATCTGTTATTTCAGTTTTTGCTTTTTCAGATGTCATTCCATTAAATTTATCACTATTTATTAAAATTCCTTTTTCTGTATATGGAAGCTTAACTTCTTTTCCATCTTTACTTGCAACCACCTGTTTGATTGGTAAATTATATTTTGTTGCAAATGCATAATCTCTATCATCATGTGCAGGAACAGCCATTACCATACCTGTACCATAATCTTCTATTACATAATCAGAAATCCAAACAGGCACTTTCTCGTTATTTACAGGATTTATTACATAAGCGCCAGTAAACACTCCTGTTTTTTCTCTCTCTTCAGACATTCTTTCTATTTCTGTCAGTTTTGAAGTACGCTGTCTGTATTCTTCAATATCTGCTCTATATTCTTCTTTACAGATTTTATCTACTAAACTACTTTCTGGAGCCATTACAACATAAGTTACTCCATATACTGTGTCTGGTCTTGTAGTAAATACTTTAAATTCTATATCAGTATCTTCACTTTTAAATATTATGTGACTTCCTTCTGAACGGCCTATCCAATTTTTCTGTATTTTTTTTGTTAACTCTGGCCAATCTAAATCTTCTAATCCATCAAGTAATTCTTGAGCATATTTTGTAGTTCTAAAAAACCATTGTCTAAGTTTTTTCTTTTCTACTTGTGTACCACATCTTTCGCAAACTCCACCAACAACTTGTTCATTTGCAAGAACAGTATTACAACTATTGCACCAATTAACAGGTGCTTCTTTTTTATATGCAAGTCCTGCTTTATATAATTGTAAAAATATCCATTGTGTCCATCTGTAATAATCTGGCATACAGGTCTCTACAGAATAATCCCAATCGTAATCTGCTCCCATTTCTTCTAATTGTCTTTTCATTGTTTCTATATTTTTAATAGTAGAATCTTGTGGGTGTATTCCTGTTTTAATTGCGTAATTTTCTGCAGGCAAACCAAATGCATCAAATCCCATAGGATGAAATACATTAAATCCCTTCATTCTCTTTAATCTTGCATACGAATCTGCTGGTGCATAATTATACCAATGTCCTAAATGCAAATTTGCTCCTGATGGATATGAAAACATTTCTAGGCAGTATAATTTATTACCATTTTCATCTAATTTAAATTTGTTTAAACCTTGCTCTTTCCATTTTTTTTGCCATTTTTGATCAACTGTTTTAGAATAACTCATTTCCCTTTTGCCCCTTTTATCCAATAATATAATTATTTTATAATAATAACAACATTTTTTCAATATTTTTATGGTATTTTTATTAAAAACTTGTTACAGTTCAGACTAATTAATATATAATCCGCTCCATCTTGCTGTCGGTTGGACATTTTCTTTTCTTAGGCTAAAGCACGAAAAGAAAAGTGCAACCGACACGTGGAGCTACTAATTTGAAAATTGGGGTCTTAACATTAACAAAAACTTTAGACAAAAGGGACACGTTAAGACACGGGGACTTAAGTTTTTGTGCAACAAAAAAAGAGATTTCTAATTCGAAACTCTTTTTTTAAAATATCTTCGATTATCCAATACCATATTTTTTTCTAAATTTGTCTGCTCTTCCGCCTGTTGTATCTCTTTTTAAATTTCCTGTCCAAAATGGATGGCATTTAGAACATATATCTACCTTTAAATCTTTTTTTGTAGAACCCACTTCTATTACATTTCCACATGCACATGTTATTGTTGTTTTTCCGTACTCTGGTTGTATATCTTTTTTCATTTTAAGTCTTCACCTCTTCCTTTATTTTTTGAAAACACTTTTTATATTTTAACATAATATAAATATTTTTGCAATTATTTTATTAAATTTTTTATGTTTATTTGTTATAGTCCAGACTAATTAATATATAATCCGCTCCATCTTGCTGTCAGTTAGACATTTCCTTTTCTTAGGCTAAAGCACGAAAAAAAGTGCAACCGACACGTCGTGGAGATATTAATTTGAAAATTTGAGCATGAACATTAACATTTATTTCCCAATTGCCTTATTTATACTGCTTTTTATTGATAATATTGTTTCATCAAATGATATAACTTTAGATAATTTATTAAATATATTCCAAAAACATGCTATTATTAAAATTACTATAAGTATTTTTTTCCAACATTTAGCTAACATATTTATTCTCCTATCTTAAATTCCCTCTAATACATATATCATTATATGTTTTTTTTTCATATTTGTCAAGTTTTAACTAAAAAGTCCTCTTTTTTTAACTGGTGGTTGTTCATTCATAGTTTTAGCTAGCTTATTTAATAACTCTCTTTGTTCTGCTGTTAGTTTTTTAGGAACTTGTATTCCTACTGTAAACACATAATCTCCACTCCATTTTCCGTGTGCTGCTGGGAAACCTTTTCCTTTTATTGTAAATTTGGTGCCTTCTTGTGTCCCTTCTGGAATGATGTATTTTTCTTTTGTTCCATCTACCATTGGTATTTCTAATTCTGCTCCTAATGTAGCTTGTGTAAATGTTATTGGAATATTACATAAAACATTGTCTCCTTGTCTTTTAAATATGCTATGTCTTCTTACTGTTAAAACTATATATAAATCGCCTCTTGGTCCACCTTTTTCACCTGGTTCGCCTTCTCCTCTTAATACTATTGTTTGACCATCTGCAATTCCTGCAGGAATTGCTACTTGTATTTTTACTGTTTTTCTAATCTTTCCTTTTCCTCTACATTCTGCACATTTTTCTTCTATAATAGTTCCTTCTCCATTACAATTTGTACAAGTTTTCGTTGTTTGCATTTGACCTAATAATGTAGACACAGTTTGCCTAATTACTCCTGTTCCATTACACATTTTACATGTAGTAGATTTTGTTCCTGGTTTTGCTTTTGCTCCTTTACAAGTACCACATATCTCATATCTTGAAATAGTTATTTCTTTTTTTACACCTTTAAATGATTCTTCAAAGGTTATATCCATATTATATTTTAAGTCTCTTCCTTTTTTAGGTCCATTTGATTGTTTTGTTCTGCCACCAAAGCCAGAACCTCCACCAAATATTGATGAGAAGATATCTCCTAAATCTCCGAAGTCATTAAATCCATCAAACCCAGAAGTAGAGTATGAATAATAATTTCCGCCTTGTCCTCCAGCCCCGCCGAATCCTTGTGGGCCATCTGGTCCAAATCTATCATACATTTGTCTTTTTTGTGGATTAGATAAGGTTTCATATGCCTCTGATACTTCTTTAAACTTTTCTTCTGCTTCTTTTTTATTATCTGGGTTTGCATCTGGATGATATTTTTTTGCTAGTTTTCTGTATGCTCTTTTTATTTCTTCATCTGTTGCTGTTTTTTCTATTCCTAAAACTTCATAAAAATCTCTTTTATTTGCCATTTTTAAATCTTTCTCCTTTAAAAAATTATATCTATATTTAAGTCATAAATACACATATAATTTTTTGTATAATGATACGGCTACCTCCCTTAAAACAGGGAGGTATGCCAATATTATACAACTAATTATTGATTGTTATTACCGTCATCTTCTACTTTGTAATCTGCATCATAAACATTTCCGTCATTTGTAGCGCCTTCTGCTCCTGCATTTTGTCCTTCTGTCCCTGCTGCTGCTGCATTTTGTTTATATAGTTGTTCAGAAACTTGGTAGAATACTGTAGTTAATTTTTCTGTTGCATCTTTTATTGTTTCTGTATTATTTGTTTCTAATGCTTTTTTTACATTATCAATTTCAGTTTGTACTTTAGCTTTTTCTTCAGCACTAATTTTGTCTCCTACTTCTTCTAGTGTTTTTTCACTGCTATATACTAAGCTTTCTGCATTGTTTTTAACTTCAACTTCTTCTTTCTTTTTCTTGTCTTCTGCAGCATGTGCTTCTGCATCTTTTACAGCTTTTTGAATATCATCTTCTGATAAGTTAGAGCTTGCTGTTATTGAAACATTTTGTTCATTTCCTGTTGCCATATCTTTTGCTGAAACATGAACTATACCGTTTGCATCAATATCAAATGTAACTTCAATTTGTGGTATTCCTCTTGGTGCTGGTGGAATTCCTGATAATTGGAATCTTCCCAGTGTTTTGTTATATGCTGCCATTTCACGCTCACCTTGTAGAACATGAACTTCAACACTTGTTTGACCATCTGCTGCTGTTGAGAATATTTGTGATTTTTTAGTTGGTATTGTTGTATTTCTTTCAATTAATTTTGTAAATACTCCACCATAAGTTTCTATACCTAATGATAATGGTGTTACATCTAGTAATACTAAGTCTTTAACATCTCCTGATAATACACCACCTTGAATTGCTGCACCTATTGCAACACATTCATCTGGGTTTATTCCTTTATTTGGTTCTTTGTTTATTATTTTTCTAACAGCTTCTTGTACTGCTGGAACTCTTGTTGAACCACCAACTAATAGTACTTGGTCAATTTGAGCTGCTGTTAATCCTGAATCTTTTAAAGCTTGATTTACAGGACCTGTTGTTGCTTCAATTAAATCTCTTATTAAATCTTCAAATTTTGCTCTTGTTAAAGTTATATCTAAATGTTTTGGTCCAGAGCTATCTGCTGTAATATATGGTAAGTTAATATTTGTTTGTCCTACGCCTGATAATTCTATTTTAGCTTTTTCTGCTGCTTCTTTTAGCCTTTGCATTGCTTGTTTATCAGAGCTTAAATCAATTCCTTGATCTTTTTTGAATTCTTCTACTAAATAGTTTATGATTCTTTGGTCGAAATCATCACCACCTAGTCTATTGTTTCCACTAGTTGCTAAAACTTCAAATACTCCATCTCCAATATCTAGTATTGAAACATCAAATGTTCCTCCACCTAGGTCATATACCATTATTTTTTGGTCTTTGTCTTCTTTATCCATTCCATAAGCAAGAGCTGCAGCTGTTGGCTCGTTTATAATTCTTAAGACCTCTAAACCTGCTATCTTACCTGCATCTTTTGTTGCTTGTCTTTGGCTATCACTAAAATATGCTGGAACTGTGATAACTGCTTGTGTAACTTTTTGTCCTAAATAATTTTCTGCATCTGTTTTTAATTTTTGAAGAATCATTGCTGAAATCTCTTGTGGTGTAAATTCATCTCCTTCAATTTTTATTTTTTTGTTTGTTCCCATATCTCTTTTTATTGAGATAACTGTATGGTCTGGATTTGTTACTGCTTGACGTTTTGCTATTTGTCCAACTAATCTTTCACCATTTTTTGAAAATGCAACTACTGATGGAGTTGTTCTATTTCCTTCTGGGTTTGGAATAACAACTGGTTCTCCACCTTCCATAACTGCAACGCATGAGTTTGTTGTACCTAAATCGATACCAATAATTTTTGACATATATATGTCTCCTTTCTTTATTTATATTTTAAAAATTAATAACTAATTTGCAACGACTACCATAGCGTGTCTTATAACTTTTAATCCTATTTTGTAGCCTTTTCTAAATTCTTCTTTTATTTCTTTTTCGCCTAAATTTTCATCTACAACGCTTGATACTGCCTCATGAACTTCTGGGTCAAAGGTTTTACCTACTGTCTCGATTTCTTCTACTCCAAGATTTTTAAATATTTCTTTAATTTGCTTTAGAATAAGTTCTATTCCTTGTTTAAAATTCTCATCTTTGCATTTATTTTCTACTGCTTTTTCTAAGTTGTCTACTACAGGTAAAAATTTTGAAACTATATCTGCAACTAATGAATTGTATAATATATCTCTTTCTTTTGAGCTTCTTTTTTTGTAATTTTCAAATTCTGCCATTACTCTTTTTAATCTATCAGTTGTCTCTTCTAATTCGATTTGTTCTTTTGACTTTTTTTCTACTTTTAACTCCTCTTTAAGTTCTTCTTCTTTCTTTTCTTCCAAATTTACTCTTCTCCTTTCAGTTTATCCGCCTTTTCATTTAAGTTCTTACTAATATATTTCATTATTGAAATAACTTTTGAATAATCCATTCTCTTTGGTCCAATAATTCCTATTGTTCCAATATCGTGCCCATCTAAAGTATGTTTAAATGTGATTATGCTTACATCTTTTAGCTCTTCTTGCTCGTTTTCATCACCTATATATACATTGATTTCTTTTGCAAATCCTGAATTTAAAAGCTCTTGTATTGTATTTTTAGCTCCTAAAACACTAAGCAAATTTTTAGCATTTTCTGTTTTTGTAAATTCTGGATAGTCGAATAATCTATCTGCACCTTTTAAATATAGGTTTCCCGCTTCTTCTATCTTTCTATTCATTTGGCTGATAATAGGTTTTATAACATCTGCTTGATCACTCATTGCTGAAATGATATATTCTTCCATTGGTTTATCTATTTTTTCTAAAGGTTTCCCTTTTAACCTATTATTGAATATATAATTTAAACCTTCTACTTGTCTTTCGGTAATATCGTCATCATATTTTATAATTGTTTCTTTAATTGCCCCGTTTTCTGTTAGAATAACTGCCATAAGAAGTCTTGTTCCAATTAATGCAAATTTTATATCTTGAATTATGTTATTATTAGGGCCTATTGCAACAGTAGTATAATGAGTTATCTCTGATAATGTATTTGTAGCAATTTTTGTTAAATCCTCAATTTCGTTAACTTTTGTTTCTAACATTGATTTTATATATTGGATTTCTTCTACACTAATTTTTTCATCATTAAGAAGTTCATCTACATAGAATCTATATCCTTTTCCTGATGGGATTCTACCAGAAGATGTATGTGGTTTTTCTAGAAATCCTAAATGTTCTAGCTCCATCATTTCATTTCTGATTGTTGCACTACTACAAGCTAAATCGTAATTTTCTAAAATTGCATTTGAACTTACAGGTTCTGCTGTATTTATATATAACTCTGTTATTGCTTGTAGAATTAGTTTTTTTCGCTCATTTAACACTGCTTTTCACCTCTTTTAGCAATCTTGTTTCTCAACTGCTAATATATATTATACCCATTTTTAGCAAATGTCAATACAGTTTGCTAATTTTTTTTATAAAAACTACAAAAATCCATCATTTATATTGATGGATTTTTGTCTTTATTTTCTTCTTTTATTTCTGCTTTCTTTTTTACTTTATCTTTTAAATGTTCTTCTCCAAACTGCTTTGTTACTATATTTTTGATTAATATCTGTTTTAATGCTTCTTCTTTTACATCCATAATCAGAGTACCATTTTTTGCAATTGAAATTTTACCCGTTTCTTCTGATACTACAACTACAATACTATCTGATTCTTTAGACATACCTATTGCTGACCTATGTCTTGTTCCTAGTCCTTTTGATATATGTTTGTCATCTGAAAGTGGTAACATGCAAGCTGCTGATTTTATTTTGTTTTCACTAATTATAACTGCACCATCATGTAATGGAGTATTAGGAGTAAAAATATTTACTAATAATTGTGGTGATATTTCCGCATCTAGCACTATTCCTGAATCTATGATATCTTTTAATTTTATATCTCTTTCAATTACTATTAATGCCCCTATTTTCTTTTTTGCAAGCTCTTGTGTTGCTAATGCTATTTTATAAATTGATTCTTTTGTTTTCGTTGCTAAATCTTTATCAATTCCTAGAAATTTACTTATTTTATTTGTTCCTAATTGCTCTAATGCTCTTCTTAATTCTGGCTGAAATATAACAATAAGCAAAAGCACTCCATAAGTCATTACTGAGGTTAAAATATAATTTAGTATGCGCAAATTAAGTAAGTCGCTTAATATTGTTATAAGAATTAATATTAATATTCCTTTTAATAATTGCCATACTCTTGTTTCTTTTACTAATTTAAAGAGTTTTACTGCTAAAAATATAACAAGTGCAATATCAATTATAAATATTATAATATTTAATGGACTTTTCGTAATTGATGTTAAGTAATCTAATAAATTTTGTTCTGCAATATCCATACTTTTTGTCATTACCTTATCCCTCTTTTCTTCTGTTAATATTTTTATATTATTTTGCAAATATCGTATAAATTAATGTTGCTGCTACACTTAAAATCATTGCTGCAGCTAATATTCCTGCTATTACTCTAACAAAAATTTTATTTTTATCTCTTTTTTTTGCCATTTTTTTCACTTCCTCGTATTTATTTTAACCAATTAAAATCAAAAATAGTATAGCATATCCAATAAAAAAAAGAAATAGATTTTTAAATTAAATTTAAAAATCTTTACAAATTCACTTCCAAATATTTTTTCTAATTCTTCTCTTGACATATTTAAATACTTTTCTGTAGCATTTCCACTTAATAAATCATTTTCAAATTCTTTCATATCCATATTTAACATCTCCAATATCTATAATCATATATTAAACAGTCTATATATTAAATTTTTTAATCTTGAAAAGAAGCAAGGAAGGTGCTTTGCTACCTTCCTTTTGCGTTGATTTTTTACAAAATCTGCACTAAATTATGTTTTATAAAATATACTAATTATAATATGTATTCTATACCTGTTTTGATAATTTCTGTTTTTTCAGGCATTTGTCTTAAAAATTCCTCGCATACCACATCAGAAGTACAATGTGCTAAATAAACCTTTTGAACATTGGTTTGTTTCATATATTCTATTGTTTTTAATGTACATTCATTGACTTCTTTTAAATGAAATCCACCCATAACTGCTAATATTTTATCAGTATTAGTTATCTTTTTTGCATATTCTACAGTATTACAAATACCACTATGAGAACATCCAGAAATTACTATTAATCCTTTTTCGGTTTTTATAGCAAAACCTGAATCATCTAAATGTTGATAGACTTCTCCATTTTCATCAAAAGCTGCCAAATTTTGTCCTTTTTCAAAGTCATTATTTCTTTCAATTTGACCTAAAAATATAATTTTATCATTTATATTATATGGTTCTCTCGATTCAATTAGATTAAATCTACGTGCTAATTCTTCTCTGGTTTGATTTAATCCGTTGTTATTACCTGTTCTTCTGCTAATTCTTGTAAGCATAAAATCAGGATGGCATATTAAATCTGTTTTAGTATTCAGGTATTTTAAACCATTTCCATGATCAAAATCTCCATGACTTAAAACTATGGCATCTAATTTCTTCAAATCAATATTTAACTTTTTAGCATTATTTATAAAGATTTCAGTTTGACCACTATCAAATAATACTTTTTTTCCATAGCATTCAATAAAAAGTGAAATACCATGTTCAAATTCATATTCATTGTTATTACATCTATTGTCATTCAAAACTACAATTCTTACCATAACAATCATTTTCCCCTTTCATAATTAATATTGTATGAAAATTGTTCAAGCTGTCGTAATCACTGAGGAATTGTTTTTCATCATTTGTAAAAATTCTTCATTATTTGCTGCAATATGCATTTTTGTAGAATTATAAATAACACCACCAGCTTTTTCTACTATATATTGACCTGGTATATAATCCCATAATGTATCCTTTACAAAATTTGTTGCACTAATTCTACCACATGCTACCCATGCAAAATCTACTGCTGCGCAATGAAAGTGGCGACAATGTGGATTCAATTTTTTCATTTTTACTTCACCTAATATACTATTAGGTCCTTCTACTATATATAGCCCTTTATGGCTGTTATAACTATTTACAGAAATAGGCTTTCCATTTAAAAATGCACCATCTTCATCTGCATAATAGATTTCATCTAGTTCTGGTAGGTATATTACAGATGCACAAGTTTTTTTATCTCTAATACAAGCAACCTGAATCCCCCATAATGGGATATGATGAGCAAAGTTAACTGTTCCATCAATTGGATCAATAATAAAGCAATTGTCTGTTAATCCTTTTTCATTATTAAATTCTTCACTAATAATTGAAAAACTTGGATAATTTTCTTTAATTTCGTTTATTATGTATTTTTCTATTTCATAATCAAAATTAGTTACTAAATCGCCCTTATCATCTTTAGCATTTACAACAAGCTCATCATTTATTAAATGACTAGCTTGTTGTACTAAATCAATTAAAAATTTTAATTCATTGCACATTGTAATTTCCACCTTCATTTTTTTACTATTAATTGAATTACTGTAGCATCAGAATCGCTCAATATTTTTCTATTGTCATCCCTATTGACATATTACTAACAATCAAATTCATTATCGAAAAGATTAAATAATATTTTAAATTCCTCTTCGTGTATTAAAAGGTCAGATTGTTTTGTTTTAACCATTTCTTTAAATTTTTTATATGGCACAAAAAAAATTTCAGATATTTCCTCTTCTTGATATTTCATATCATCTATACCTTTATCAGTTCTTAAAATATACATATCATCAAATTCATTATTAATAAATGTTTCTGTATATTTTGTACTTCTTTTTATTGTTTTTATAAATTTTAATTCATTTGGCTTAACATCTAAATTTAATTCTTCTTTTAATTCTCTAATAGCACCTGATAGTGAATCATCTCCTGCAGATAAATGTCCTGCACTAGATATGTCTAACATATTTGGATTACTATCCTTTGTTGCACATCTTCTTTGTAAAAGTATATCTCCTTTATCATTTATAATCCATATATGTACTGCTTTATGCCAATCCCCATCTCTATGAACTTCTTTTCTTAATTTTATTTTTCCTGTTTTGTTTCCTTCTTCATCTAAAATATCAAAATACTCTAAGCTCATCTCTTCCTCCTTATACATATTGCCTTTATTTTATAAAAACATATATTTATCCAATAAATCACAAACTTCAGCAACTGTTTTTGCACATTTTTCTGAATGCATTGTGTAAACATTTGGTTTTTCTTCTGTTAAAATATCACTACAATTTATACCATTTTGATGATTTTTCATAAATTCTAGCATAAAGTTTCTAATTATTTCTCTTCTTTTTAATTTACTTTCAGTGTCCTGTTTGTCATTTTCTCCATATCTTAAACTTAATAGCATTACTGCCGCATTTATTGTTCCGCAAGTTTTTCCCAATTTAGCTATGCCACCTTCAAAACCTGATGCTATTTTAAATGCTATTTCTTCTGTAATATTTACTAAATCGCAATAAGCTATCATTATAGATTGCGAACAGCTATACCTTTCGTTAAATAATCCGCATTGCTTTTTCTTTTCTATTATTTCCCATTTTTACTATGACCTCATTTCTTTATATATTTTTCTATTTGTTATAATTTTACTAATTTGTTTTATAGCAATTAATATTCCAAAAATATTTTTTTACTATTAATTGAATTACTGTAGCATCAGAATCGCTCAATTTTTTCTTTCCCAATCTTTAATTCTCCATTCTACTACTTAAATTCTTCTACTTTCGTTATCTCAATAACCATTGCACCTTTTGGCTTTGTTGCCCCAAAAGGTGTAGTTTCGTTATTAGCAAAAAAAGTATTTTGACAAAAATCATAATATTTTCCATCAAAATAAAACTTTGCTTTACCAAACATTCTTAATCCATTCCAATCTTTATCAAAAACTGTTAATACTACATTTGGATTATTCTCAATATTATTTTGAGTATTGATCATTTCATTAACAGAAATAATTATCTTATCATTATCAATAACTCTTACATCTGAAGCCACTGAAAGATTAGGATTATTATCCCTTCTTACTGTTGCAATATGCATTGGTTTATCATTAATTAAATCTTTATATTCAAACAAATTCATATTTCCTCCTATATTGTTCCATAACATATATCTCTAAATCTTATTTTCTATTTATTGTAATTTCACTTATTTCAACCTTTTTAGGTAGTTTTAATGTATATAACATTATATCTGCAATATCTCTTGGATTCATCCATTCATCTGGATTTGCTAGCTTTTGTCCTGTACACTTTTCATGCATTCTAGTATTCATACCACCAACATTTAATTGAATAACTCTGCAATTGTATTTTTTTAATTCAAGTTGCAAATTATAGCTTGTTCCTCTTAATGCCCATTTTGAAGTTGTATATGCTAATTGATCTTCATAACCTTGTTTTAATCCTATTGTTGATCCAATATTTATAATATCAGCTTCATTTTCTTTTATTAAATCCATTAACCCGAGATGTTAGGAACATTGGTGCTATACTATTAATTTTCATAACATTTTCCAAACAAGAATATGTAATTTCATTTACTTTTTCTATTCCCGGTACTCCTGCACAATTAATTAATGCATCAAATTTATTGTATTTCTCTTTTATAATATTGCAACCATTTTTTATTGATTCTTCACTTGTTAAATCCATTTGTATGAACTCGCAATCATAGTCTGGCTTTGTTCTACATAGTGCTATAATATTTATTCCATTTTCTATGCACAACTTTGCAAATTCTTTTCCAAGTCCATCACTTGCACCTGTTAATATTACATTTTTCATTCTACATTTCTCCTATTATTCTATTTTATTTCTTCTAACAACATGCCACACATCTATTTCTTCTTTTGTTGGTGTTTCCCAATTTTCAATTAGTTTTTGTCTTAATCCTTCATCTATATAAAAATCATACTTGTTTAATCCATCATTAATCTTTTTGTTTCTTTCTTTTATATTTTCTTCCCAAGTGTAATCATCTACATCCATATAATGCCACTCAACATCAATATTTTCATTTTTGAAATATTCATTCATGTATCTTCTGTTGTATGATCTCCAAAAACCCCAGTCTAAAATAACATTACATCCCACTCTTACTATGTCAATAGCTTTTTTCATTAAGTATTGATTTGCTCGTTCTGCTAGTTCCATATATTTCTCTCCCTGTTCATTATCAAACATAGCATATGTTAATTCGTCAGTGTTTAATATTACTGCATTTTTTTGCTCTTTTATTTGATTTGCATAATAAGTTTTTCCACTCGCAATTTTACCACATATTAAAATTACTTTTCCCATGCTATCACTTCCTATTTTGTATACAATTTATATATTTCTTATCTAATTCACTACCACATTAGTTAATTTTTATTGATGCTATTATATAATAAAAGTCTGATTATATCAACTCATTACCATCCTGAATTTTCTTTTTTAAAAGTAGTATTATAATTAAGATGCATTTGCTACCAGCTTTGCAAATTCTTTAAAAGAAGGTATATTAATACCTGTAGTCTCTTGTATTTTTTGTAATAGAACATAATCATTTCTTGAATTCATTCCAAATCCAGTATATGCATCCCAGCCATATTGTCTTGCTATATTTACTATTTCAATATCTAATTGTGGTCTTAAGTCAACAAAAATATTATTCATATTTTTTAATTTGTCTAAAACATTTTTTACTTCTTTCTCATCTCCACCTTCTTTTCCAGCACAATTTATTAGTATGACTTTATTCTCTGTATTAAAATCAACTTTACTTAAATTATCAAAATACTCTGTACATGTACTTTTAGAAAGTTCTTTTGCTATATCCTCTTTTGAATATATATCTACCAAATACATTTTTTCAGGATTTTTAGTGGCAATAATTCTTGCTATTGGCTCTCCTACTCCTCCAACCCCGAAAATAACTGCTTTGTTGCCTGAAAAATTAGTTACTTCATCTTCAAACCAACTTGTAAATGATGGTCCATTTAGATTATAACATTGTAATTCATTATTTTTATCCTTGATCAAAGAGTCTACATTTTGAGGTATATTTTGGTCTAAAAACCACTCTTTTTGCACAGGATTACTTTTATGTGGTTGAGTTTGATTTATAGCAATTATTCTATTGTCATTTTTTGCTAAAGTGTATACTTCTCTTATTGAATCCCAATCCTCCTTTTTTATATTAACTGGTAAATATACAAAATTATTATCAATTTGATTCATATAAACTCTACTAGTAGAAATATCCCATGCTTCTTTAGTCTTTTCTGCTAAATATAAGCATATTTTAATATCTCTGTGATTTTTCAAATATGTCTTTAAATCTTTAACTCCATCACAAACTAAGATTTTTTCCATTTTTCTTCACTCCTCACCTTTATAAACAACCAAAAATTTCTATTTTTCTAATTCATCATTTTCTCTATCTATTATCTTATTTGATAGATTATTTGTATGTATTATAACATTTTAAATTAAATTTAAAAATCTAGTTACAGTTCAGACTAATTAATATATAATCCGCTCCATCTTGCTGTCGGTTGGACATTTTCTTTTCTTAGGCTAAAGCACGAAAAGAAAAATGCAACCGACACGTGGAGCTACTAATTTGGAAATTGGGGTCTTAACATTAACAAAATCTAAATATCTATTTTTATATCCCATTTTCTTCTAAGAATTTTTTAGTAATTTCATATCCTTTGTTAAAGCAATATTCTATTTTTCCTAAATCCAAAATTCCTACTCCATCTACAGGAATTGTTATAACATAATCACTACCATCCAAATCATTCTTAGATATTTCATCTCCCATAATATCTAGTGCTTTTATAGCAATATCTATTGCATTGCTCTTATCTTGTTTAGCATTATTGCTAAATTTTACTGCAATTACTTTTTCTGCACCTAAAAGCTTTATCTCATTTACTGGAATGTTTTCTAAAAGACCTCCATCAACAAATAGATGTCCTTTATATTTAAATGGCTTATATACACCTGGAAAACTACTGCTTGCCCTTACTGCCTCTCCTAAAGATATATCTGTAATCCAATTCTTGCTTTTATTCTCTATAGAACTTAATATATATTTTGTTGAAGTATTTATATCAACCGTTGGCATAACTATTGGCATTCTTACATCTGTTAATTTCTTTATTCCTTTTGGGAAAGCTAAATTATTATATAAGTCTTCAAAATTTTCTCCAGCATTAAATCCACTTGTTTTAATTTTTTTTCGTAATAAAAAGTTTTTTATCTCTTTAGATATCGTTATATGGTCTAAATTTGTAAACATTTTGCCATATCTTTTAAATAAAGTGTACATATTATCTGGTCCATATCCGATTGCATATAGTGCTGCAATTACACTTCCTGCACTTGTTCCACCAATATGAGTTATTTCTATGTTTTTCTCTTCTAATGCCTTTATTACTCCTGCATGAGCTATTCCCCTTATTCCTCCACCTGATAATGCTAGACCTACATTCATACTAACCTCCTTGTTTTAAAAAAACATATAGTACATTATTCCAAATATACTATATGTTTAATCAATTTTTTATTTGTTATTTTAAAAGTTTTATTGCCTCTTCTAATTGAATATCTTTTTCATTATATTCATCTTCGTCAATTTCTATATCTGGCTTTATTCCTTCTTTATTTATTTTATCTCCATTTGGTGTCATAAATTCTTCTATTGTTATCTTAAGGGCTCCTCCTGACTTCATTCCAATAACTTCTTGCATTACTCCTTTTCCAAAAGTTGTTTTTCCAACAATTTTTCCGATATTATTATCTTTAATTGCTGCTGTAAAAATTTCACTTGCACTAGCTGAGTTCTCATTTATAAGAACAACTATTTTCATTGTCTCTGGATTTACATTGCTTGACTTTATAACACTTTCTTTATTATCTTTATCATAAGACTTCATAATGATATTTCCTCTTGGTACAAATAATTCTGCAATAGATATTGCTTCTTCAACAATGCCTCCACCATTATCTCTTAAATCTATTATTAACGATTTTATATTTTTTTCTTTTAGTGCATTTAAATGTTCTTTAAATGCTTCTGCTGACCCTTGGTCGAAAGAAATCAATTTTATATATCCAATATTTGTATCTATTACGCTTGAATCTATATATTTTATTTCAATTTTTCTTCTAGTTACTTTTTTTATTATTGTTTCTTCATCTCTTAATATTTCTAATTCTACTTCTGTACCTTCTTCTCCTTTTATTTTATTAGATGCTTTATCTATCGTCATGTCACTACAATCTTCTCCATTGATTTTTGCAATTATATCTCCAGATTGCAAACCGGCTTCTTCTGCTGGTGACCCTTCTATTGGAAATAATATTATAATATTTCCATCTGTTGTTTGAGCCATATATATTCCAATACCAACATAATTTCCTAAAACAGAAACGATTAAGTCTTCATATTCATTTTTTGTTAAATATTCTGTATATTCATCTCCGAAGACCTGCAACATATCCTTTTATTGCCATTTCTTTCATATTTTCTTCATCTAGTTCACCAATATATTTATTTTCTAAACATTTTTTTACTAATTCTATTTTTGTTGTTATATCTTCTGCAGATTGTGAAATGTTTATATAATTAGCTTGAAAATCTTCATTTTCTGTTTTTGTATTAGTTATATTATGCATTCCAGTAGTTGTTATTATAAATGTAATTAAAGCTGTAATAATTATTAACATTATTGACTTATATGCTTTGTTTTTAGTTTCGAAATTCATATATTGCTTTACCTCCATACAAATAGTTTGGAAAAATTTTTCCCAAACTATTTCTAATATTATATTCATTAGTTTTATTTTTATTATATACTAATTATTTTAAATATGGTATAGGATTTACACATACTGAAGATATTCTTTTTAACATTTGTTCCTCCAATTATTATTTTGTTAGATAATCTAGTGGGTTCATATAATTTCCATTAATTCTAACTTCAAAATGTAAGTGTGGCCCTGTAGACATTCCTGTTGAACCTACTTTCATTATTATGTCTCCTCTTTTTACAGTTTGTCCTTCTGATACTAATACCTCTGAACCATGTCCATATAAAGTAGAAAATCCTCCACCATGGTCTATTATTACTGCATTTCCATATCCTCCGAACCATCCAGCTTTCAACACTTTTCCTGAATTTGCAGCAATTATGCTAGCTCCTTTTGGTGCACCTATATCAATTCCTGTGTGGAATCTTTTTGTTCCTAATACCGGATGTATTCTATTACCAAAAGGTGATGTAATTGTTTTATAACCTGGTGTTGGCCATGCAAATAATCCACCTGCATAATCAGAATCTCCTAAATTATTTGTTATTATAAATATTTCATTTTCTACATTGTTTAGTTCTTGTTCATATTCTTTTATTCTTGCTCTTGTTGCTTTTTCTTGTTCATTTAAGTTTGCTAAATAGTTATCTCTTTGTATTTTAGCATTATTTAAAGTAATTAAAGTTTTTTGTTCATTTTCTTCTTTTTGCTTTAAATCTGCTCTATTTGCATCTAGCTTTGTTTTGATTTCCTCAATTTGATTTTTTTCTATTTCAATTGTGTTTAGTAAATTTTCATCTATTGCTGCAATTTCTCCAATTAGATAATAATTGTCAACAAATTCTGTTATACTACTTGAATTTAGAAGTACATCTAAATATGTGGTTTCTCCTGCTTCATACATTGCTACAATTCTTTTTTCAAGATTGTTTTTTTGATTCGCATAATTTTGTTCTGCAACTGCTAATTTTTGCTCTGTTTCTTGTATTTCTGCTTCAACTACTTTTAACTCGCTTCTAATTTCAGCAAGGCTATTATTGTAATCTTCAATTTGTCCTTCTAATTCATTTACTTTTGCAATTGCATCTGTTATTTCTAAATTAAGAGAATCGATTTCATCATTTGCTTGTTCTATATTTGTTTTTAATTCATTTTTTCTATCTTCTAGTGTATCTAGATCTTCTGCATATACTAAAGAAAATGAAAGAAACATTATAAAACATAACATAATTGCAATAATTTTCTTTGTTTTTCTCATATAAATAGTACCTCCTTTATACCTCTAAGTATTTCTTCATTGATATCGAACTGCCTATCATTCCTATTCCAATACCCAATATTAAATATACAATAATTACTTGTGATGACATACTTGCAAAACTTAATATATCAATTCCAATTTTTGTTGCCGTAGGGCTTGTCATTATCTTATTTGCAATTAGATTGTAAATTCCTCCTACTAAAAGTATTGATATTACACCTGCCATTAATCCTATAATTATACCTTCTATCATAAATGGTGTTCTAATAAATCCATTTGTTGCACCAACATATTTCATTATAGAAATCTCTTTTCTCCTTGCATGTACTGTTAATTTGATTGTATTTGAAATAATAAATACAGATATAATTATCAATATCGCAAGTATTACTCCTGTTACAATTTTAATCCATTTTGCTACTTCTGCTAAATTTGTTATTGTTTGGTCATTGCTTACTATATTTTTTACATTCTCTAATTTTCCAATTTGTTCTTGTACTTGTGCATTTAAATTTAAATCTGTTAAAGTAACTGAATATGATGGTGAAAATGATGTTATTTCCATTCCATCCATTGCATAAGCTTTATCTTTAAGTCTTTCTCTCATAGAGTTATATGCCTCTTCTTGCGTTCTATATGTAATTTTATTTACACCTTCTATTTTATTTATTTCTTCTCCTAATTTTTTGATCTCTTCATCTGTTGCTGTTGTTAAAATAAATACATTAAATGATTGTTTTTCTTCTAGTTCTCTTACAGCATTATTGATATTTTTTCCTATTGTAAAAAACAATCCAAAAATTAACATTGTTGCACACATTACTCCTAAGCATGAAAATGTTGATTTCTTGTTTTTAAAAACATTTCTAAATCCCTCACTAAGGAAATAGTTTATTACGTTATATTTCACTTTCCATACACTCCTCTTTTATCATCTCTGATTATGATTCCTTTTTCTATTTCGATTACTCTTTTTTTCATTGAATCCACTATATCCTTAGCATGTGTTGCAATAACTACCGTTGTACCTCTTAAATTTATTTCATTTAATAAATTCATAATGTCCCACGCTGTATCTGGGTCTAAATTCCCTGTAGGCTCGTCTGCAATAATCATAGATGGATTATTTACCAATGCCCTTGCTAATGCAACTCTTTGTTGTTCTCCTCCAGATAATTCATCTGGATATACTTTTGCTTTTCCACTTAAACCAACTAAAGATAATACCATTGGTACTTGCCTTCTTATATGTTTTGGTGTAGCTTTTACTATATTCATTGCAAATGCTACATTTTCATAAACAGTTTTATCTGATAATAATCTGAAGTCTTGGAAAACTACGCCCATACTTCTTCTTAAATATGGCACTCTATTAGGCTTTAAAAAAGTAGTGTCTTTACCATTTATTATAATATTTCCCTCTGTAGGCTCCTCCTCTTTTAGTATAAGCTTTATAAGTGTCGATTTACCTGAACCTGAAGCACCTACAAGAAAGCAAAAATCTCCCTTTTCTATTTTAAAATTTGCATTGTGCACAGCTTCTGTCCCTGTGCTATATGTTTTTGAAACATTTCTAAACTCTATCATTTTTTACCTCTGTTCCTAATATACTACTATAATTATAATAATTTTACCTTAAAAAAGCAATAGAATTTTTTGTAAAATTTACATTATTTTTTCTATTATTGAATCTTTAGTTAATCCGTAATACTCTAATAAATCTTGTGCTTTGCCAGATTGTCCAAAAGTATCATTAATACCCATTTTAATTAATTTTGTAGGGCATAAATCTGTCAAAACTTCAGAAATTGCAGTTCCCAATCCACCAATAACGCTATGATCTTCTATTGAAATTAGTTTTTCTGTTTCTTTTGCACATTTTATTATCATATCTTTATCTATTGGTTTTATTGTGTGAACATCTACTACTCTTATATTAATACCTTTTGTTTCTAATTCTTCTTTAGCCTTTATTGCTTCTTGTACAACTACTCCTGTTGCAAAAACTGTAGCTGCTGTTCCTTCTCCTATTTGAACAGCTTTCCCAATCTCAAATTTTTCGTTTTCTTCATATATAATAGGTGTATCTAATCTGCAAAGTCTTAAATATACAGGTCCTTGTATTTTTGATATTTCTTCTACTGCCCATCTGGTTTGAGTATCATCAGAAGTGCTAATTACTGTCATATTAGGTAATCCTCTCATAAGGCTAATGTCTTCTAGCATTTGGTGTGTTGCACCATCTTCTCCTACTGTTATTCCACTATGTGTTGCACAAATTTTTACATTAAGATTTGGATAGCATATACTATTTCTTATTTGGTCATAAGCTCTACCTGCTGCAAACATCGCAAATGTACTAACATAAGGAATTTTACCGAAAGTAGACATTCCTGCCGCAGTTGACATCATATCTTGTTCTGCTATTCCCATATCGAAAAATCTATTGGGAAAAGCTTTTTTAAATATTGATGTTTTTGTTGCACCCGCTAAATCTGCATCAAAAACTATTATATTATCATTTTTTTCTCCAAGCTCTGCTAATTTTTCTCCATAACTTTGTCTGGTAGCAATTTTTTTATCTATATTCATATTTAATCACATTCCTTTTAATTATATTTTAGATTTCAATTCATCAATTGCAATTTTATACTGCTCCTCGTTTGGAGCTTTGCCGTGCCAATCTCCGTTATCTTCCATAAAAGATATGCCTTTACCTTTTATTGTATTTGCTACAATTACTGTAGGCTTTCCTTTTACTTTTTTTGCAGTCTCAAAAGCTGTAATTATTTCTGGAATATTGTGTCCATCTATATTTATTACTTCAAATCCAAAGCTTCTAAACTTTTCATCTATTGGATATATATTCATTACTTCATTTACTTTGCCATCAATTTGTAAATTATTATTATCTACAATTACGCATAAATTGTCTAATTTATAATGGCTAGCTGTCATTGCTGCCTCCCAAATTTGGCCTTCTTCAAGCTCTCCATCTCCTATTATGCAATATACTCTTACTCCTCTTTTATCCAATTTAGATGCAAGTGCCATACCATTTGCAGCAGATAATCCTTGTCCTAATGAACCTGTCGACATATCTACTCCTGGAATATTTTTCATATCTGGGTGTCCTTGTAATTTGGAACCTAAATGTCTTAAAGTTGTTAATTCTTCTTTACTAAAAAAACCTCTTTCGGCTAGCACACTATATAATGCTGGTGCACAATGTCCTTTGGAAAGCACCAACCTATCTCTATCTAGCGAATGAGGATTTTTTTCGTCAATATGCATTTGGTTAAAATATAAAACTGTAAGAATGTCTGCAATAGAAAGCGACCCACCTGGATGGCCAGATTTAGCATTATAAACGCTATCTATTATCCCAATTCTTACATTGTTTGAAATTCGTTTTAGTTCTTTAATATCCTTTATTTTCAAAATATCACTCTCCTAACTTTTATATTTATATCATATTTTGATTTTTTTTGCCATAGTTTATTGATATTTTTTATTGATAAAATAAAAGATGTCAAAAATCTTAAGTCCCCATTGACAGTTTAAAAAAATGGACGCCCAAATGGCGCCCCTATAAATAAATTAATTTTGTGTATATGGTAATATTGCAATGTGTCTTGCTCTTTTTACAGCTTGTGTTATATCTCTTTGATGTTTTGCGCAAGCACCTGTTGCTCTTCTTGGTAATATTTTACCTTTTTCATTGATGAATTTTTTTAATTGTTCCGGATTTTTGTAATCCAAAACATAATCCTTATTTGCACACATTACACATACTTTTTTTCTCATTTTTCTAAACTTTGGATTAAATTCTTCATCATTGTTATTGTTTCTTCTTTTATTATTTTTGTTATTTTTATTTCTATCTGCCATTTTTTGTGTCCCCCCTTCTATTTTGATTGCTTTTAGCCCTTAGAATGGTAAATCATCTTCTGCAGATGTTGCAAATTCTGAATTTTCTGAAATTGTACTTCCAAATGTATTTTCCATATTAGCATTAAATTCGCCTTCTCTTTTTGAGTCTGCAAAATATGCTTCTTCTGCAACTACTTCTGTTATGTAATGTTTTACCTTGTTTTCGTCCTCCCAATTTCTTGTTTGGATTCTTCCTATAATTCCAACTTGTTGGCCTTTTTTAAAATATTTACTACAGAATTCTCCTGTTTTGTTCCAAGCTACAATGTTAATAAAATCTGCTTGTCTTTCTTCTCCAGCTTTTGTAAATCTTCTGTTTACAGCTAAAGAAAATGTTGCAACTAAAGTATTATTTGTTTGAGTATATCTAACTTCTGGGTCTTTTGTTAATCTTCCCATTAAAATTACTTTGTTCATTTAAATTATTCCTCCTCTTTAATTACAATAAATTTAATTACTTCATCAGTTATTCTATAGTTTCTTTCTAATTCAGAAATTAATTGTGGATTAGCTTCGAATTTATATACAACATAATAGCCTTCTTTTTGCTTTTTTATTTCATAAGCTAACTTCTTATTCCCAAGTTCTTCTACTGAAGTAACTTTTCCATCAGTATTAATTAAATCAGAGAATTTGTTTATTAATGCTTTTAAAGCATCTGCCTCTAAATTTGAATTAATAATGACAACACTTTCGTATTTGTTCATTATCTTTCACCTCCTTTTGGATTTATAACCCATACCTTTATATGAGTAAGGAAAATAGCAAGTGCTATTTCGCACTTGCTATTTTAACATATATTTCTAAATAATGCAATTGTTTTTTTAATTTTGCACCTTTTTCCTTAATTTTTATTTTGAATTTTATTTTTCATATATCAATATAAAAACATTTTTCTATCTTTATATTATTAGCGTAGACCGACTTCTAGTCTAGACCGATTTCTACTTTTTTATATCGTTTCTCTTCAATTTCATCACTTGGTGTAACATTAACATCACCAAGATCATTACCATCTTTACCTGTTTTCATTATAGAGCCATTGATTGTTACTCGTCCTGGACGTATACGAAGATTTATTCCACAAATAGTTACTCCACTATCTCCTAATAACTCTTCCCAAGTTTGCCCTTCTGTAAATGGAATAGTAATACTATAGCCACACTCTGTTATTGTCGCAAATTTTGTTGTGCTATTTTTTTGTATTGTAACTGGAACATTTATTGTTGAAATTTCTCCCATTTCATTTGTTAATGTAAATTTATATTTTCCACTTTCTGTTACCCCATATGTTTTCCTATCTCCAATAATTATGGTTTCTTTATTTGGCAATTCTAGTGATAATTTACTCCAATACAAATTACTATATTGTTCATTAATTGCATCTTCATATGTTTTGCCATCAGAATTATTTGAATCATCTTTTTTGATTATTGCTTTTTCCGTTGCTATTGTTAAATATGCTACTTGTTCAACTGTTGATTCTTTCATAATTTGTGCTGTTCCCATTTTTTTTAGTGTTTCTTTTTGGGGAGTAGGAAACATTGCCTCTATAAAAGCTTCTTGACTTCCATATTCAGTT
>SAMEA3663248__coassemble_170_pt1 | contig 24600 bp, 27 predicted proteins | sample SAMEA3663248__metabat2_high_PE_016 | metagenome-assembled genome bin SAMEA3663248 (sample SAMEA3663248) | pig gut metagenome | biome: pig gut; feature: pig-associated habitat; material: faeces | place: China | collected 2013
TAGAATTTTGTCGAAAACTTTTTTTTCTTTATTTTTTTATAATACAATGATATAATACAAAAAGAATAATAATAATTATTATTATATTGGAGGTATTTTTTATATGAATAAATTTGATTTAGCTTTGGTTTCTGATTTTTATGAATTTACAATGTCTAATGTTTATTTCGAAAATGGAATGACAGACCAAATTGTTTACTTTGATGTTTTTTTTAGGAAAATCCCTGAAAATGGTGGATATGCTATCTTTGCCGGTTTAGAACAAGTAATAGATTACGTAAAAAATCTTTCATTCTCAAAAAAAGATATTGATTTTTTTAGAAATACAAATAAATTTTCTGAAGGTTTTTTAGATTATTTATTCAATTTTAAATTTACAGGTGATATTTGGTCTGTTGAGGAAGGAACTGTTATTTTTCCAAATGAACCACTAATTACTGTAAGAGCCCCTATCATTGAAGCACAAATTCTAGAAACAATGATTTTACTACTTATTAATCATCAGAGTCTTATTGCTACTAAAGCAACTAGAATTGTATCTGCTGCTAAGGGAAGACCTGTTATGGAGTTTGGTGCAAGGCGTGCACACAGCATAGATGCTGCTGTTTTAGGTGCTCGAGCTGCTGTTATTGGTGGATGTGTAGGAACTTCTTGTGTTAAAACTGCTTCTACTTTTGATGTACCTGCTCTAGGTACAATGGCTCATAGTTTTATACAAGCTTTCCCTTCAGAATATGAAGCTTTTAAAGCATATGCAAAAGCATATCCTGATAATTGTACATTACTTATTGATACTTATGATACACTTCATCAAGGTATATATAATGCAATTAAAGTATTTAAAGAAGTGCTTGTTCCAAATGGTTATAGACCGCAAGGAGTTCGCTTAGATAGTGGAGATTTAGCATATCTTTCAAAAGAAATTCGTAAAATTTTAGATGCAGAAGGCTTTTCAGATTGTAAAATATGCGTTAGTAACTCATTAGATGAATATTTAATTTCTTCTCTTTTAGAAGAAGGAGCTCAAATCGATTCATTTGGTGTTGGTGAAAATTTAATTACTTCAAAAAATGACCCCGTTTTTGGTGGTGTTTATAAATTAGTTGCTGTTGAAGAGAATAACCAAATCATACCTAAAATAAAAATATCTGAAAACACTGCTAAAATTACAAATCCCGGGTTTAAAAAGCTTTATAGATTTTATAATAAAGACACAAATACTGCTTTAGCTGATTTAATAACCTTACCTAATGAAGAAATCCCAACAGATAGTTATACTATTTTTGATCCTGAAAATCCTTGGAAAGTAAAAGAATTAAGTAATTATATTGTAAAACCTCTTCAAACATTAATTTTTGATAAAGGGAATTTGGTATATAATACACCTTCTATTTCTGATATAGCTCAAAAATGTCAAACAGAGCTAGATACATTATGGGAAGAAGTTAAAAGAATAAAAAATCCTCATAAATATTATGTAGATTTATCTCAAAAGCTATGGGACTTAAAAAATAATATGCTTAAATATAGATAATTTTTTTCTAATCACTTGAATTTATTTTTCATTTGATATACTATATAGATAATAATGTTAATATGATATTACTAAGGAGGAAAATCAATGGCAAAAGAAATGAAAAACCGTAAAACAGCTGATACTAAAGTAGTTAAAAATACAGAGAGAACTACTTCATCTAAACCGAAAAAAACTACTGCAGTGGCCAAATCTACTAAATCAAAATCTTCAACTGAAACTACTTCTAAAGCTAAAACAAGTTCAGTTAAAAAAAGTTCAACTAAAAAATCAACAACTGCAAAGTCAAAAACTGTAGCTAATAAACCTACTTTAAATGCTAATATGGAATATTATGACTTGCCATATACATATAATAAAACTTATGTTAAAATATTAGCTCAAACTCCTAATACTTTATTTGTGTATTGGGATATTTCTGATGAAGATAAAGAAAATTTTATAAAAACTTATGGGAAAGATTTTTTTACAAAAACTAGACCAGTTTTGATTATACATAATATTACTAAAAATTATTCTTTTGAAATTGAAATTAACGATTTTGCAAATAGTTGGTATTTTAATATAAGTGACCCTAAATGTGAATATAAAATAGAAATTGGTAGACGATTTAATTTCGTAAATAATGATTCTAATAACTATATGCATATTGCTTCTTCAAATGGAATTGAAGCTCCTAATGACCATATATTATTTGAAAAGCAACAAAATATAGTATTTTTTAAAAATACAAAAACTAACTATACATATTCTAAAGATATTGCTACAATGCAATTTATTAATCATTTAGGTAAAGCCTATAGAATTAGCGATTTTTACCACAATATATATAAGAATCAAGATTTAACAAATATTAGTAATCCTACATCTAGCTTTACTAATGTATAAACAAAGGAGAAAGGTTGAAAAATAATTATGAAAGAAACTAAAGGTTATGTAAGTTTTATCTTACATGCACATTTACCTTTTATTCATCACCCAGAAAGTGAAGATTATTTAGAAGAAGAATGGCTTTATGAAGCCATTTCTGAAACATATATACCATTGCTTTTGAACTTTCAAAAATTAGAGGAGGAAAAAGTTGACTTTAGATTAACAATGTCAATTACTCCCCCTCTACTTTCTATGCTTGATAATAAATTACTACAAAAACGATATATAAAATATTTAAAAAAGCATATTGAACTTTGCGAAAAAGAAGTTGTAAGAACTGCAAGCAATGACAAAGTAAATTCACTTTCTAAATATTATTTAGAAAGATACACTAATGACCTTCATATTTTTAAAGATATATATAATTGTAATTTGATTAATGCTTTTAAACATTTTCAAGATATTGGTGTTTTAGAAATTATAACGTGTGGTGCAACACATGGTTATTTCCCTATTTTATATGTAAATGAAAATACCGTTAAAGCACAAATTGCAGTTGGTGTTCAAACATATGAAAAATATTTTGGTAAAAAGCCTAGAGGTATTTGGCTTCCTGAATGTGGGTATGTTCCAGAAGCAGATAAATATTTAAAACAATTTGGCATTGAATATATAATAACAGAATCACATGGAATTCTATATGCTGACCCTACCCCAATTTACGCTACTTTTGCTCCAATTGTTTCACCTAATGGAATTATTGCTTTTGGTCGTGATATAGAAAGTTCTAAACAAGTTTGGAGCTCTATTTGCGGATATCCCGGGGACTTTAATTATAGAGAATTTTATCGTGATATCGGCTATGATGCTGATTATGATTATATAAAACCATATATTGCAAAAAATGGCGCCCGTGTCAATACCGGTATTAAATATCATAGAATTACCTCAAAAGGTGATTTTAAAGATTATTATAATTTGCAATGGGCAAAAGATTCTGCCGAAAAACAAGCAGGTCATTTCTTTGATTCTAGGGTTAATCAAATTGAAGAATTATCTAATATTATGAAAGATACTCCTCCTATTGTCTTATGTCCTTATGATGCTGAATTATTTGGCCATTGGTGGTACGAAGGACCATATTGGTTATATGTTTTATTTAAAAAAATTTATTATGATAATAGTAACTTTAAGTTGATTACTCCAAGTGAATATATTGATACATTTCCTAATATGCAAATTTCTACTCCTTGTATATCAAGCTGGGGTGCAAATGGGTATAGTGAAGTTTGGCTAAACCACACAAATGATTATGTTCATAAGCATTTACATATTGCTGGTGATAGAATGGTTGAACTTGCTCACTTGTTTCCTAATCAAAAAAACGGTTTAAAGAAAAAGGCTTTAAATCAATGTGCACGCGAATTATTACTTGCACAAAGTAGTGATTGGTTATTTATTATTACAAATGGTACTATGGTAGATTATGCAAAAAAGCGTATTAAGGATCATATCGGACGATTTACAAAACTATATGAACAAATAAAATCTGATAATATTGATGAAGAATTTCTAAAAAACATTTCCAAACAAGATTGCATATTCCCAGATATTGATTATATGATTTATTATTAGCACGAAAATATTTCCCCTCATATAATATATGTATATAATTACTTTTTTAGTAGATACTATATTTGTTGGGGGGATTTTTTTTGAAATCTATATGTATAAAAACAAACAATCAAAACTTTCTAAAAAATCTACTAAAAAGTTTAGATGCATCTAATATTGATAATACAATTTTTACGCATCATAAATTCAAAAAATATAATAATATTATTATACATTATTTAAATAATGATACTGATTATTTTGTTGGCAAAATTTCTTATTTGCTTTCTAGTTCAGTCATTGATATATATGAAAATTTAATCTTAGATAAAATTATTTTAAATAATTATTTTTATTTTGCAGATTTTGAAAGAGATGAAATTTTAAAAATATGTGTTGAAGAGCTTAAGTCTCAGTCTATTGTATATAGGCTACAATTAATTATTAATAGTTTCTATAAATATTTTTTAACTAACAAATCTGCTATTATAGAAGGTTTTCTTCCTTTTCGCTTAAGTGAATATATTAATTTTTTAAATTCTATTGTTGATAGTTCTGTAAATAAATTTATAATTGATAATGAATATTTAGAATTTATAAATATTCTTAAATCATATATAAAAGATAAGCCAATTGGAGCTAACTTATTACATCTAATATATACTAAAAATTCATCTACTATTTTAGATGAAGACGAAAACATAATTGAGCCAGAAATTGAAATTTTTAACAATAAATATATATCTGATATAACTTTTTCTTCAAATGATTACGCTCTAAATACCTTACTTACTATCGTCCCTAAAAAGCTTATGATTCATACTACTGACACAGATGATGAATTCATTCATACATTACAATTGATTTTTGAAAATCGAGTAACAATTTGCAACTAATATTTATTGACACTTACAGCTACTTATAATATAATTTTTTAGAGGAGTTATTTTATGAGTAGTTTTGCTTTAAAAATATTAGCATGTATATCAATGCTTTTTGACCACACAGGTTATTTAATTTTTAACGGTTCTAGTTTTTTTAATTATATCGGAAGACTAGCTTTCCCTATTTTTGCTTTTCAAATAGCAGAAGGTTATACCCATACTAAAGACTTAAAAAAATATGTTTTTAGGCTTTTTTTGTGTGCCATAATTTCTCAAATTCCTTTTATGTTTTTTACAAAATTAATTTTTAATAAAATCATTATAAACGTGCTATTCACCTTGCTCTTTGGGCTTTTTTCAATCATTATATATGATAAATATAACAAATATTTAGGTGTGCTTTTTGCTATTATTTTTGCTTATTTTGCAAAAGTATTTTCTTTTGATTATGGGATTTATGGAATTCTTGTGATTTTGCTTTTTTATGTTTTCAAAGGTAAACCTTTATTTATGGCAATAGCTTTTATTGTAGCTACCTATTTGAAATATGTTTTTAGTATTATTCCATTTGGTTTTAATACACTTTTTTATGTTTTTACTTCGTTTAACAGTATTTCTATTGATTTTCTTGCTACTTCCATTACTATTATTCCTATTTTGCTTTACAACGGTAAAAAAGGAAAAGATATAAAATACTTTTTATATCTTTTCTATCCTTTACATTTATTAATTATTTCGGTCATTTATTATATTGTTTATTAATACATTCCTGACATTCCTTCTGGCATTCCTCCGTGTTGTTCACCACAACCGCATCCACAGTTTTTTTCCTTTTTTTCTGTTACAACACTTTCTGTTGTAAGTATCATTGATGCAATACTTGCTGCATTTTGTAATGCTGAACGAGTTACCTTTGTAGGATCTACAATTCCTGCTTTTTTCATATCTACATATTCTTCTTTAGCTGCATTGAATCCTATTCCTGGTGCACTTGATTTTACTTTTTCTAATATAACTGCTCCTTCTAATCCTGCATTTGTAGCTATTTGTTTAACTGGTGCTTCTAATGCTTTTAGAACTATTTTTGCTCCAAGTTTTTCATCTTCTTTTAGATTAGCTATTTCTTTTTCAAGTTTTGGCATAATATTGATTAAAGCTGTACCTCCACCTGCAACAATACCATCTTCAACAGCAGCCTTAGTTGCAGATAATGCATCTTCTATTCTTAGTTTCTTTTCCTTCATTTCTACTTCAGTTGCTGCACCGACTTCAATTACTGCTACTCCTCCTGCAATCTTTGCTAAACGCTCTTGTAATTTTTCTTTATCGTATTCACTTTTTGTTTCTTCAATATTTGCTTTTATTTGTTTTACTCTTGCTGCAATTTCTTCTTTGTTTCCTGCACCATTTACTATAATAGTATTTTCTTTTTGTACCTTTACTTGCTTTGCTCTTCCTAATTGTTCTATTGTAGTATCTTTTAATTCTAATCCTAAATCAGAGGTTATAACTTCTCCTCCTGTGAGTATTGCAATATCTTCAAGCATAGCTTTTCTTGCATCTCCAAATCCTGGAGCCTTAACTGCAACTACATTTAGCACTCCTCTTAATTTATTTAATACAAGTGTTGATAGAGCTTCTCCTTCTATGTCGTCTGCAATTATTACTAATTTTCCACTAGCTTGCATTATTCCTTCTAGTAATGGTAATATTTCTTGAATGTTTCCTATTTTTTTATCTGTTATTAAGATATATGGATTTTCCATTACAGATTCCATTTTTTCTGTATCTGTTGCAAAATATGGAGAAATGTAACCTTTATCAAATTGCATACCCTCTACAACATTTAAACCTGTTGTAGCTGTCTTTGATTCTTCAATTGTGATGACTCCATCTTTTGAAACCTTTTCCATTGCATCTGCAATTAAGTTTCCAATTTCTTGATTGTTTGCAGAAATACTTGCAACTCTTGCAATATCTTCTTTGCCTTGAATATCAGAACTAATATTTTTTAATTCTTCAATTGAAATTTCTACAGCTTTATCTATTCCTCTTTTTATAGCCATTGGGTCTCCACCTGCTGCAACATTTTTTACTCCTTCTTTAATAATTTCTTGTGCCAATAGTGTTGCTGTTGTTGTACCATCTCCTGCAACATCATTTGTTTTTATTGCAACTTCTTTTACAAGTCTTGCTCCAATATTTTCATAGGGGTCTTCTAATTCTATTTCTTTTGCAATTGTAACACCATCATTTGTAATAAGTGGTGCTCCAAAGCTTTTATCTAAAACTACGTTTCTTCCTTTTGGTCCTAATGTTGTTTTAACTGTATCTGCTAGAGAGTTTACTCCATCTAGCATCTTTTTTCTGGCTTCTTCGCCAAATTTAATTTCCTTTGACATATATATCTCTCCTTTAAATTATTATTCAACTATTGCAAGTACATCATCTTGTTTTATTATTATGTATTCCTCATTATCATATTTTACTTCAGTTCCGGCGTATTTGCTAACTATAACTCTATCGCCTTTTTTTATATACATTCTCACTTCTTTTCCTTCTATATTTTGAGTTCCTGGACCTACCTCAATTACTTCTGCTATTTCAGGCTTTTCTTTTGCGCCATTTGATAATATGATTCCACTCTTGGTTGTTTCTTCTCCTTTCTCCATTTTAATTAGAATTCTGTCTGCTACTGGTTTAATCATATTTAATCACTCCTCTCTAAAATTTATTAGCAGTCGTTTTGTTCGACTGCTAATAATGTATACCCATTTTTATTTTTTGTCAATACTTTTTTCATTATTTTTTTCTATTAATTCCAATTAACCCACCAATCGCCCCAGCCACAATGCTTAGAGAGCTCATTAAAATTGCGTATCCGCTAATAGAAAAATTTCCGAGTTATTATACTTGATATTAAATATAAAAACAGTATGTAAATTAAACCAACTAATCCACCATTTTTTATTCCATTTTTGTTTATTTTATATACACTTATCTGACTTCCTATTAGTATACTAATTACTGTAATGATTATTACTACAATTGGCATTGTGTGTTCATTAACTCTAGTATATGCAAGTATTGCTGAAAAATTAAATAATAAGATTATTGATATAAGCATTGAAATAACAGTTCCTATAAGTATATTCTTTATTGTACTATTTTCTTTGCTATTACTATTTGCTGTTTTTAGCATTTGTCTCCTCCTTATATTTTCTTGTATTGTTATACTATTTTATTCAATATATTATTAAAATATTACTGTTTTTTTGTTTTACATAATTTGATTTTTTCGTTTTGATATGTTATAATTTATTTGCTTATATTTCAAGCAAATTTTATTTTTAGGAGGATTAAAAAATGGAAAATCGGGTCGAAAAATATTTCGTCATTTTCTATTACCCAGACCCTTGTGGGTTTGAACTGCAGAGCGTTTATGAGCTTGAAGAAGGAAAGAAGTTTCCTAAAGCTCTTCTTGACGAAATAAGCTCGATGAAGGCGTATGCTTATCAGTTTTTCAAAGGATTCAGAGACGAGCAGAATGTTGTAAACTTTATCCCTTCTTCTGCAGAAGGAAAAACCTATGTTGGTACGTTCTACTCTGTAGAACAGATTAAATCTAACCCTAACTATTTTAAAGTTTCGATGAGGTTCAAAAAGCATATCAAAGAAGCTATAAAAAATGGTGCTATAGGATTTGTTCTTACAAAAGAACATGTACTCATTCCTATAGTTTCGGGGGAAGAAGTAATCGACGAACTTCCCTCTTAACACAAAAAAGTCTGAAAGTATTTTTACTTTCAGACTTTTTTTCTAAATAATGATACTATTTTAATTTATTAATTCTCTCTTCAATAGTTTTTATCATTTCATTAAACTTTACTTGCTTTTCTTTTTCTTCTTCTACTTTTGCTGTTGGAGCTTTTTCGATAAACCCTGGATTATTAAGCATTTTGTCAGTTTTTTCTTTTTCTATTAGCACCTTTTCTTTTTCTTTTTCGAGCCTTGCAATTTCTTCTTGTATATCAACTAAATCTTCAAAAGGTATAAACAACTCTAAGTTAGAAGTAATAATATTTACCGCATTTTGTGTAATATTATCCTTATTTTCTTTTATTTCAATATTATCCGCAAATCCCAGTTTCTTTAAAAATTCTGATGATTCTTTTATCACTTCACTATATTTTGTAGTTACAAATATTAGTTTCGCTTTTTTTGATGGATGAACATTCATTTTTGCTCTTACATTTCTTATTCCTGTAATTACTTCTTTGAATTCTTCTATAGCCTCTTCCTCAGATTTAAATTCTAATTCTTTAGAATATGTAGGATAGTTTGCTATCATAATACTTTCATCTACATTATATAATTCCGAATAGATTTTTTCTGTTTCAAATGGCATAAACGGATGTAGTAATTTAAGTGATTCTCCTAATACTTTGTTTAACACATATTGTGCCACTATTTTTGTTTTATTTTCTTTATCATACAATCTCGTTTTTACAATTTCAATATACCAATCACAAAACTCATTCCAAATAAATGAATAAATCTTATCTAGTGCAACTCCTAAATCATAATTGTCCATATTTTGCTTTATGTCTGGAATTAGACTATTTAATTTAGAAATAATCCATTTATCTTCAACTGTAAAATTATTTACTACTTGTTCTATAGGTTTTTTCAAATAGTTTACATCTGCATCTTCTAAATTCATTAAAACAAATTTTGCTGCATTCCAAATTTTATTTGCAAAATTTCCACCAGCTTCAAGTTTTTCTTCGTTGAATCTCATGTCGTTTCCTGCTGTTGTTCCAGATATTAATGAAAATCTTAAAACATCTGCACCATATTTTTCTATTATTTCTAATGGGTCAATTCCATTTCCTAATGATTTAGACATTTTTCTGCCTTGGCTATCTCTTATAATTCCATGTATAAATACATCTTTAAATGGAACTTTCCCCGTTTGTTCTAAGCTAGAAAACATCATTCTAACTACCCAGAAAAATATTATATCATATCCCGTCACTAACGTGTTTGTTGGGAAAAACGTTTTAAAATCATCTGTTTCTTCGGGCCATCCAAGTGTTGAAAATGGCCATAAAGCTGAACTAAACCAAGTATCTAAAGTATCTTCATCTTGAACAATATTTGTTTTTCCACATTTAGAACATTTTTCTGGTTTTTCTAATTCTACCATTATATGATTACAATCTTTGCAATAATACGCTGGTATTTGATGTCCCCACCAAATTTGACGAGATATACACCAATCTTGAATATTATTTAACCAGTTAAAATATGTTGTTTCAAATTTCTTAGGTACAAATCTTGTTTTTCCACTTTTCACTGCTTCAATTGCAGGCTCTGCAAGTTCTTTCATTGCAACAAACCATTGACTAGATATTTTTGGCTCTACTGTTGTTTTGCATCTATCATGTTTTGCTACATTATGTATATATTTTTCTGTTTTTACCAATGCCCCTAGTTTTTCTAACTTTTCTACTATTACTTTTCTCGCTTCGTATATATCCATACCTTCTAGTTCTGGCAATAAGTTATTCATTCTAAAATCTTCAGTAAATACTTCTACAATTTCCAAATTATGTCTTATACCGGCTTGATAATCATTTGGGTCATGTGCTGGTGTGATTTTCACACAGCCTGTACCAAAATCTTTTTCAACAAAGGTATCTGCAATTATTGGAATTTCTTTATTCATAATAGGTAATATACATTTTTTCCCTACTATATCTTTATATCTGTCATCCTCTGGATTTACTGCAACAGCTGTATCTCCAAGCATTGTTTCTGGCCTTGTTGTAGCTACTGTTAAGAATTTATCTTCTCCTACTATTTTATATTTAATATGCCATAAAAATGTTGGCTCTTCTTCATATTCTACCTCTGCATCAGAAATAGATGTGTTACAACAAGGACACCAATTTATAATTCTTTTCCCCTTATAAATTAATCCTTTATCATACAACTTTTTAAACACTATATGTACAGCATTTGAAAGTCCTTTATCTAAAGTAAATCTTGAACGGTCCCAATCTGCTGAGCAACCTAATCTTTTTTGTTGTTTTACAATAGTTCCACCATATTCTGCTGTCCATTCCCAAGCTCTTTTTAAGAATTTTTCTCTTCCTAAATCCCTTTTCTCTATTCCTTCTTCTCTTAGTTTTTCTACAAGTTTTACTTCTGTAGAAATTGCAGAGTGGTCTGTTCCTGGAAGCCATAGAGTATTAAAGCCTTGCATTCTTTTATATCTTATTAATATATCTTGAAGAGTTCCATCTAAAGCATGTCCCATATGTAATTTACCTGTGACATTTGGTGGTGGCATCATTATACAATATGGAGTTTTAGTTTTATCACCACTTGGTTTAAAATATCCTTTTTTCTCCCATTCTGCATAAATTTCTTCTTCGAATTCATTTGGATTATATTTCCCTTCTAAATTACTCACAATTAATACCCCCTTTATACAAATATAGGCGGACAGAACCCTGTTCGCCCTTACAATATTTATTATCTTCTATGCTATTACATCTCCGTTTTAGTTTTTTTTCTTCATTAATAACATTCTTTTTCTGTTTTGCTGTTTTTGTTTCCTCTGTAGAATATATTAAAGTTGGTGGTGCCATACCTAAAACAGCTTCTTTTGTAATAATACATTTTTCTATATTAGGATTTGATGGTACATCAAACATTATATCTCTCATAATATTTTCAATAATTGACCTTAATCCTCTTGCTCCTGTATTTCTTTCTATTGCTTTTTCAACAATTGTATCTAATGCTTCTTTATTAAACTCTAGGTCTACTCCGTCTAATTCTAAAAGTTTCCTATATTGCTTTGTTAAAGCATTTTTCGGCTCTGTAACAATTTTTATTAAAGCTTCTTTATCTAATTCCTTCAGTGATGCAATTATTGGAAGTCTTCCTACAAACTCTGGTATTAAACCAAATTTTAATAAATCTTGTGGTAGTAATTCAGAGAAGACATCGTATTTTTCAATATCTTTTTTCCCTTTAATATCTGCACCAAATCCTATTGTTTTTGTACAAATTCTTTCATTTATTATCTTGTCTAAACCTTCAAAAGCACCTCCACAAATAAACAATATGTTTTTAGTATCTATTTGTATAAACTCTTGGTGTGGATGTTTTCTTCCACCTTGTGGTGGAACAGATGCAACAGTTCCTTCTACTATTTTTAATAAAGCCTGTTGTACACCTTCACCACTAACATCTCGTGTTATTGAAGGATTTTCCGATTTTCTTGTTATTTTATCAATTTCATCTATATAGATAATCCCTTTTTGTGCTTTTTCTACATTATATTCTGCTGCTTGTATAAGTTTTAGCAAAATATTTTCAACATCTTCTCCCACATAACCTGCTTCTGTAAGTGTTGTTGCATCAGCTATTGCAAAAGGCACTTTTAAAATTCTTGCAAGTGTTTGTGCAAGTAATGTTTTACCACAACCTGTAGGTCCTAGAAGCAAGATATTACTTTTTTGAATTTCTACTTCATCAATAATTTCTTTGCAGTTTATTCTCTTATAGTGATTATAAACTGCTACTGATAAAGTCTTTTTTGCCTCTTCTTGGCCAATTACATATTCATCTAATATTGCTTTTATCTCTGCAGGTTTTGGAATATCTGTAGATCTTATATCTTCATACATGTTCTTTTCTTCGTAATATTCATCATTTTGCATAATTTCATTACATACATTTATACATTCATCACATATAAATACATTCTTTGGTCCTGCAACAATTCTTTTTACCATTTCTTGTGCTTTACCACAAAAAGAACATTTTATATTTGTTGGTATATCATTATTTGCCATTAACAACCTCCATAAATTTATTTTTTATGTTCAAGTATCTCATCTATTAAGCCATATTTTAAAGCTTCTTCAGCCGTCATAAAATTATCTCTTTCTGTGTCTTTTTCAATTTGCTCTAATGGTTTTCCTGTTCTTTCTGATAAGATTTTATTTAACCTTTCTCTTGTTTTTACCATATGATCTGAGTAAATTTTAATTTCAGTTGTTTGACCAGATAATCCTCCAGAAATTAATGGTTGATGTATCATAATTTCAGCATTTGGTGTTGCATATCTCTTTCCTTTTTCTCCTGCCGCAAGTAAAAATGCTCCCATACTTGCTGCCATTCCTATACACATTGTAGAAACCGGGCATTTTATATAATTCATTGTATCGAAAATTGCCAATCCGTCTGAAATAGATCCACCTGGGCTATTTATATAAAAGAATATCTCTTTGTCTGGGTCCTCTGATTCCAAAAATAGCATTTGTGCTATTACTAAACTTGCTGTTGCATTGTTTACTTCTTCACTTAAAACGATAATTCTATCTTTTAAAAGTCTTGAAAAAATGTCATAAGACCTTTCTCCTCTACTTGTTTGTTCTATTACATAAGGTACTAAACTATTTTCCATAATTAAATTATTCCTCCTTTGAATTTTTAATTATAATTATTTTATTTTAGCTTTTTCTATAATAAAGTTTATTGTTTTTTCTGTTTTTAAGCCGTCCTCAACATATTGTCTTAAACCTACATTTTCTTTTATTTCGTCTTCATTTTTTCCATAAGTTTTAGCCATTTCACTGATTTTCGCTGCAATATCTTCTTCTGCTACTGTAATTTTTGCTGCTTTTGCAACTTCTTCTAATACTAATCTTGATTTGATTTGTTTTTCAGCTTGTTCTCTATATTCGGTTCTAAATTCTTCTCTTGTTTTTCCAATCATTTCAAGGTATTTTTCTAAATTTATTCCTTGATAGCTTAGTCTTGATTCTATGTCTTTTTCCATATTGTCTATTTCTAATTCTATCATTCCTTCTGGTATTTCTAATTTTGCATTTTTACATACTTCTTCAATAGCATTTTCTTCTAATTCATATTTTTCTTTTGATTTGTTTTGTTCTTCTATTCTTTCTTTAATTGATTTTTTTAATTCTTCTAATGTTTCAAATTCGCTACAATCCTTTGCAAATTCATCATTTATTTCTGGCATTTCTTTTTTCTTTATTTCGTGTAATTTTACTTTAAATACTGCTGGTTTACCAGATAAGTCTTTTGAAAAATATTCTTCTGGGAATGTAACATTTATGTCTTTTTCTTCTTCCTGTTTCATTCCAATTATTTGGTCTTCAAATCCTGGTATAAATGTGTTGCTTCCTATTGTTAATTCGTGATTTTCAGCTTTTCCGCCTTCAAATGGTACTCCATTTACAAAACCTTCAAAGTCAATTACTGCAGTATCTCCTGTTTCTACAGCTCTATCTGTTACTGTTACTAATCTTGCATTTCTTTCTGCCATATGGCCTAATTCATGCTCGATATCTTCATCAGATACATTATACTCTACTTTTTTTAGTTCTATACCTTCATATTTTCCAAGTTTTACTTCTGGTTTTAATGAAACTACTGCTGTAAAAATTAAATCTTTCCCTGCTTCTATCTGAACTATATCTATTTCAGGTTTACTTACAACATCTAATTCTTTTTCCTTTATTCCATCTTCATAGGCTTTCCCTGCAATTGCATTAAATGCATCTTCATAAAATATTTGTATTCCATACATTTTTTCTACCATTTTAAAAGGAGCTTTTCCTTTTCTAAATCCTGGTATGCTAAAATACTTTGCATTCTTTTTAAATACATCTTGTATAGCCTCTTCGAACTTTTCTGCTTCAATTGTAAATTCTAATTTAACTTCATTTGTTTTATTTTCTACGTTTTCTACTTTTACTTTCATTTTATTCAATCCTTTCAGTTTTTACTTTAACTAAATTATTATACCATAAAAAATAAAATTTGCAAGGGTTTTTCTATTCCCTTGCTTACTTTATTAATAAATATTTTTGCCATTTAGTTTTTTGTAGTCTTCAAAAATTTTTCTTGCTTCCTCTAGCTCTATATGATGCATTTCAATTAGACTTTCGGCTTTCCCTTCTAGATACTCATATATCATATCATCTCTAAACCCAATTTCTGCAGTATGTTCTTTTGTATTTGCATAGTAAACCTCTTTTATGTTTGCCCAAATTATTGCAGATAAGCACATTGGACAAGGTTCTGCACTTGCATATAATACACAACCAGATAAATCAAAAGTTCCTAATTTTTCTCCTGCTAGCCTTATTGCATTAACCTCTGCATGTGCTGTTGCATCTTTTGATTTTCTTACAGAATTATGAGCTTTGCTAATTATTTGTCCCTCTTTTACTATAACTGCTCCAAAAGGGCCTCCTTCCGAATAATCGTTTATACTATTTATTTTTGATTCTTCAATCGCCATTTTTAAGAAATCTTCTTTTGAAAAATTTTTCATGTTTTATTTCCTCCTTCTAAATATGTCTGTTTTGTTACGGAATTTTTACAGGGTGATTACAAAATTACCTCGTTTATGTAACCTATATGTAATATTTTGTTTTTTCTGTGGAAACTGTGGATAACTCTGTGAATAACTATATATAAAGTATTTTAAATTTTGTGTTTTCCATTTTTTGGAATTTTTTATTTTGTTTGTTCGTCAAATTTATTTTATTTCTATTTATTATGTTTATTGTATGTTTGTTCGCATCAAATTCTCGTATGTATTGTTAGCAGTCACTTTTCTATTTTAAAAATATGAAATATAATATTATGCAAACCACCTCAGTAATTAATATTAATGGGAAACCTATATAAAACTGTGGTTTTTTGGTTTTGTGCCTAAAAGTATACATTCCAGCTATTCCGCCCAATTCCTCCTCCTAATATTACCAATGTTAGAAGAGTTTTTTCTTGTGTTCTCCAATGTCCTTTTTTTGCTTTCCATTTGTCCCATCCCATTGCTAAAAATGCTATTATATTTATTGATAGCAGATATATTATTATATTTTTTATTGTGAATATCTTCTCCATATTTTATCTCCTTATTCATTAGTATATTTTTTTTAATCTTATTTGTCAATATTATTTATTTTCTAAGTAAAAATTTGTTGCTAGTTTTTGCAACAAAATTTTATACATTTTTATGTTGAACACCGTTTGCATCAACAGTATCATTTTCTTTATATATTAAATCTGATACCTTTACTACTTTAAAACCCTTTTCTTCTATTTTTGTTAATATCATATCTAAGCTTAAAGCTGTATTTTCTGTTCCACTATGCATTAATATAATTGCGCCATTATCTAACTTGCTATTTATTCTTTCCCACATTTGTTCACCTGTTAAACCTTGCCAATCTAATGAATCAATTGACCATTGTATCATTTTATGATTTGTATCTTTTGCAGCTTGAAATACTACATCATTATACTCTCCATAAGGTCCCCTATATAAAGTAGTTGAACTTCCTGTCACTTTTTCTATCAAACTGCTACATCTTTGTATTTCATCAACATTCGCTTGATATGATAATTTATTTACATGTAAGTGGCTGTATGAATGATTTGCAATTTCGTGTCCTGACTCATGTATCTTTTTAGTTTCATTTTGATATTTTCCGTACCCAATCTCCTACCACAAAAAATGTAATTTTGATGTTGTGTTTTTCTAATGTACTTAATATTTTGTCGATATCATCTGCTGTCCATGCACAATTAATTGTAAGTGCAACCTTTTTTTCTTGAGTTGCTACTGAATATATCGGTATTTTATTACTTGCATTTGCTGATGTTTGAACAGTATTTTCGTTATATTTGTTAAAAGTTGTAGCCATAAAAAATAGCGTAAAAACCATCGTGCAAGTAATTACTGCAGAAATAATCTTTTCTTTGTTATATACAATAAACATAAAAAACCTCCTAAAATATGCTATTTAATTTTATTCATATTTTAGAAGATTATTAAACTTTTATGGTTTTATTATTCCAAATTCTTTAATTTTCTTTATTGTTTCGTTAATTTTTTTAGCCTCTTTAGAATTGTATTTTTCATTTTTTTCTAATTTACCTATACAGTCTTTTATTCGTTCTAATGTTGCATTTTCTTTATTATTATTGTATCTTTTTACATAAATATATAGCAATTCTTCTGTTGCTTCGAAAATTCCATTATTACTTGCTTCTTCAAATAATGTTATTGCTTTTTCTTCATTTTTCGGAACATCTGCAATAACTGAACCATTTAAATAAAAATATTTTGCTAAATTATATTTTGAATACCAAAAAATCTCTTTAATAGATGTATCTTCTGATATTTTATAATATTCAAAAGCTTTAAACAAATCTTGTTTTGTTCCTTCACCTTTTCTATACATTTCGCCTACTTTGTTTGCTGCCCAAGACTCTCCTAAGTTAGCACTTTTGACATAATATTTCAAAGCATTTTTTAAATCATTACTATCTTCATAATACTTACCCAGATTGTTGTACGCATAAGCATAATCTGCTTTTGCTGCTTTTTCAAAATATTTTTTTGCCTTTTCTTTATCTTTTGCCACGCCTATTCCATTAGCATAACATATTCCTATAGTATTTATTGCAGCTACACTCCCTAAGGCTTCTGCCTGTCTTAAATAGTTCCACGCCAATTTTAGTTCCTCTGCATTCCCAGTGCCTATTTTTTTATTTATTATAATATTTGCCATCATCCAATTTGCTGCTGGATGGTTATTTCTAGCCGCTTTTGAAAACAATTCATAACTTTCATTATACCTTGGTTTTCCTGTAATTTCTCCTCTATATTCCATAAAAGCTAACTCAAATAATGCATAAGGATTATTTTCTTTTACTAATTGTTTTATTGAATGTAAATAATTTATTCCCTCTTTTAATTTTAAACTTAGAAATTTCTCCAAATCTTTTGCAGAAATACCTGTATTTCTTAATGCTATTTCAATAGTTTCTCTTTTAGTTTCTTCTTCATATATAGGTTGTTTATTTTCTAAGATGGCATATAATATGATCTCTATAAATGCTTCATATAGATTGCTAGTTTGTATCATATTATATAAACTTCTGCTAAATTCATTGCCTATATTTATATCGTTTTTTGCTATATTATATAATTTTAGACAAACCTCTTTAAATCTTTTTGAAGAATTAATATCTCCATCGAATATTATGCCTTCTATAATATTTAAAATATTTTTAACTATATTTTTGAATACTGTTTTGTCTTTTTTATATTTTGCTTCTAGTTCTATATATTTTTGGACATAATCATTTCCTATTGCCCTATACCCTGTGCAATAGTTATTTACTGTTGTTTCATTAACATCTTCTATATCAAAAATGGCACAAAAAACCTCGCTCTGAATTGCTGATGTTTTGTTTTTTGAAGCATTTTTTATTGTTAATATTACATTTCCTAATGATAAATATGAATACATATCATTCATTTTTATATATTTCTTATTCATGCAAACATTTTAGCATATTTTTTGTGGATTGTAAACTATGTGTGTGGATTTTTATTGCTTTCTTTTGTATATATTTTGACATATATTACTATAGAAAGGATTTGAGCAAATGGAAAATTTATTGTTGCCAATCGGCAATACACCTGTTGTAAAAATAAAATATATGTATAAGAATAAAATTAACTATTTTTATAGTAAATTAGAATATTATAACCTTACAGGAAGCATTAAAGATCGTGCTGCTTATTTTATATTAAAAAAAGCTATTGAAAATGGTGCATTAAAACCAAATCAACCTATCGCAGAAGCAAGTAGCGGTAATTTTGGAATAAGTGTTGCCGCTATCGGTGCTATGCTTAAGCGCGAAGTTCATATCTTTATGCCTAGCTTTGTTACAGAAGAGAGAAAAGAACTTTTAAAATTATATGGTGCTACCTTGCATTTAAATAATGATGAACACGATGCTTTTAATATTGCAATTGCAAATTGCGAAAATTTCGCAAGACAACATAATGCTTTTAAAACTTCACAATTTCAAAATTTTGATAATGTTAATGCACACTACTACGGAACAGGAACAGAAATTGTAGATAAATTAGGTTCATTAATAGGTGGATTCGTTGCAGGAATAGGCTCTGGTGGTACTTTTACAGGAATTGCAAAGAAAATAAAAGATTATGATAATTCTAAAATTACATATTGCATAGAACCAAACAATATGCCAATCTTTTCAGGTGGAGAGTTGACTGGTCATAGTAAAATATCTGGAATTGCTGACGATTTTATCCCAAATATTGTAGATACATCATTGATTGATGGCGTAATTGGTGTTGAGGATGATGATGCAATAAATATGAGCCGTAAGCTTAGTAAAGAATTAGGTCTAGGTGTAGGTATTTCTAGTGGTGCCTATGCTATCGGGGCAATATTGCTTAATGAAAAGCTTAAAAAGCCTTGCGTAACTGTGTTTTCAGATGATAATAAAAAATATCTTTCTACCGAACTTGTTGACAATACAATTTGTTATAACAATTCAGAATTTATATCTAATCAGATTAAATTTTTAGGTTTAGAAATCTGCTAATTAATGATTTTATTTTAAAAATCGTTACATAATATATTTAGCAAATCCATTAATAAATAACGTTATGGATGGCAAAAGCGGAAGAATTTATTGACAGTTTTTCCATTTTATGTTAATATTAATATTGGAGGTAATTCTATGAAAAAAAATGTAAAAAAACATATAATTTTATTAACAATATTTTTATTATTAATTATTACTATTTTCTTTTCGAAACCAGTATTTGCGGATACTGAAAATTCTATTGAAAAAGATATTACAGAATTAACAAAAGGAGGAAGCACTCCTGCATTATCACCATATTCACCATATGTTGCTTTTATAAGCAAAAATATTTGCAATACTTATGAACAAACTCAAGTTAGATATTTACAGAAAGAATTAAATTCAATTATGGGCTATACTTTCGATACAGATGGTAAAATGACAGTTCAATTAAGAAACGCTGTAAAAGAATTTCAAAGGGCATATGGACTAGAAGTTGATGGGCTTGTTGGTCCAAATACTAGATTGTATTTAAATGCTGCTTATAAATATCAAAAAATTATAGTATCTGGAAGTTATTTAAATATCAGAACAAATCCTACTACTTCTTCTCTTTCTTTAGCAAAAGTTCCTAGGGGAACCATTCTAAGTTATATAGAAACAGCTTATACAAATGGTGTAAAATGGTACAAAATATCATATAATAATATTGTAGGATATGTTTCAGCGCAATATACAAAAGATACATTTGTTGAAGTAGATATAACATCTCAAACATTAAGATTATATAAGGAAAGATTATTAATTTTAGATACACCTATTACAACAGGTAAACCAGGCTCTTACGATACTCAGAAAGGTTACTATTCAATAATGTTTATTGATCAAGATAGATATTTACAACCATCTAATGTACATGTAGATTATTGGATGAGATTTAACAATGCTAAAGCTCAAGGTTTACATGATGCTAGTTGGAGAGTAAGTAGTGATGGAAATGTATTTAAATATTTTGGTGGTACTAGATATAAACAACCAGGAACAGCAGGAACTAAATATTCTGGAAGTAAAGGTTGTGTAAATATTCCACCTAATAAAATGCCTATAATATTCCAAAATACTGGACTAGGAACACCTGTATATGTTCATTAAAAACAAAACAAAAAAAAGAAAAGTGAAATTTACATTTCACTTTTCTTTTTTATACTTCAATTTAAGCTATTGCTTTTTTTGCTGTTTCTGCAAGTTCTGCAAATGCTTTGCTATCATTTACAGCTAACTCTGCAAGCATTTTTCTGTTTATACTAATATTTGATTTTTTCAATCCATTTATCATTTTGCTGTATGTTAAACCATTTTGTCTTGCTGCTGCATTTATTCTTGCAATCCATAATTTTCTATAATCGCTTTTCTTATCTTTTCTTCCTACAAATGCATAAGATAAAGATTTTAGTACTGCTTGATTAGCGTTTCTAAATCTATAACTTTTTGCTCCAAAATATCCTTTTGCTTGTTTTAATACTTTCTTATGTTTTTTCTTTGTTATTCTAGCTGTTTTTACTCTTGCCATTTTATTTCACCCTTTCTTTATTTTTTAGTTTCCATATGGTAATAATTTTTTAATTCCTGATTCACAAGTCTTATCTGCATAAGCATTTTGAATTCTTCCTGATTTTTTTTGTCTTGTTGTTTTGTTTGCTAAAAGATGTCTTCTATTTGATTTTGTTCTTTTTACCTTACCTGTTGCTGTATATGAATATCTTTTTGCTGCTGCTTTGTTTGTTTTTAATTTTGGCATTTTAAATTCCTCCTTATAATCTATTTATTTGGTGCAAGAATGATAAACATATTCTTACCTTCTAATAAAGGTCTCTTTTCAAGAGTTGAAACCTCATTTAGAGCTTCTACAAACTGGTTTAACACTTCTTCACCTAATTTAACGTAATTTAACTCTCTACCTCTAAATCTAACTGTAATTTTAACTTTATTTCCATCACTTAAGAATTTTTTTGCATTTTTTGCTTTGAAATTAAAGTCATGTTCTTCAATATTAGGGGTAACTCTTATTTCTTTAAGTTCTACTGTTTTTTGTTTCTTTTTAGATTCTTTTTCTCTTTTGGCTTGTTCAAATTTATGTTTTCCGTAATTCATAATTTTACACACTGGATTATCGCTATTTGGTGATACTAATACTAAATCTAAGTTTTTTTCTGTTGCTAAGTCTAGCGCTTGATTAATATTCATCCTTCCTAGTTTTTCTCCATTTTCATCAATTACTTGAACTTCTCTAAATCTTATTTGATCATTTATTAGTAAATCTTGTTTTATGTAGCTCGCCTCCTTAAAAAAATACTTGTTCATCTAAAGAACAAGCAAACTCTATATTAATAATTATCTTTACAATTATTATAACCTTTTCCCATAAGTAAAGGTGAGAATTTATTACTTCTTCTTTAAATACTTTAATAGTTTACTACTTTTTATTAAAAAAGTCAAGACTTTTATTGACTTTTTGTAAAATTTGTATTAAAATAGTTCAGTGGTTAAAAATATTATTGATTTGTCCTTAGCCCGGTATTATCAAATAATATTTAAAATATATAATTTAAAATATTAAAATGGAGGAAATTTAATTATGAACAATGTTACATACACAGCAAAACCTAATGATATAAAAAGAAATTGGTATATAATTGATGCAAGTGGTAAACCACTTGGTAGAGTAGCTACAGAAGCTGCCAAACTATTAAAAGGAAAACATAAACCTACATATACGCCAAATGTAGATACAGGTGATCATGTTATTATTCTAAATTGTAAAGATGTTGTCTTAACAGGTAAAAAATTAGATCAAAAAATTTACAGACATCATACAGGATATATTGGAAATATGAAGGAAACTTCAGCAAGAAATATGCTTGAAAAAGATCCAACAAAAGTTATGATGCTTGCTATTAAAGGAATGCTTCCAAAGAATAGATTAGGAAGACAAATGATTAATAAAGTAAGAATATATTCTGGAGCTGAACATGAAAATCAAGCTCAAAAACCTATTATGTGGGAGGTAAAATAATATGGCAAAAAACATAGAAAAAACTTCATTTAATGGAACAGGTAGAAGAAAAAATTCAATAGCTAGAGTAAGACTTGTAAATGGTAATGGAAAAATTACTATAAATAACACAGATCTTAATGAATATTTTGGTGTTGAAACACTTAAAGTTATAGTAAAACAACCTTTAGTTGCTACAAATACACTTGATAAATACGATGTAATCGTTAAAGTTACAGGTGGTGGAATAAGTGGTCAAGCAGGTGCTATAAGACATGGTATTTCAAGAGCTTTATTAGAAGCAAATAGTGAATACAGACCAATATTAAAATCAAATGGCTTCTTAACAAGAGATGCAAGAATGAAAGAACGTAAAAAATACGGACTTAAAAAAGCAAGAAAAGCACCACAATTTAGCAAGAGATAATACAAAAAAACTCGGAAATAAAAATTTCCGAGTTTTTTTTAATGCTTATTCTAATATTTTTAATTCTACTGTCTCAATCTTGTATTTATTTGTTTCTTCATCTAATTTAAATTGTACTAATGTTTTACTTAATGTTTCTTCGTTTTGCTTTAAATCTGTTGTAAACAAATAATGTATTCCATCTAATACTATTTGGTTAGTTACAAGTATTTTAAATACTTCTACCATATGTTTATCGTCTTCGCAATCAAAAACTAATTGTGGTCTTTGTTTATATCCTGAATCTAATGTAACAAAATTATGATAAAAATCTTCAAATAATTTCATTCTTTCTAAAAATCTTTCTTCCCATCCATCTTCTCTTCTTACAACATCATAAATTAAATCAATAGATTTATCGCCCTTGCTTAATTTTATTCCTGCTTGTGGTTTAAACATCTTTTTACTTTGTTTAGCATTAAGAGTTGGCTTTACCACATAGCTGTCAAAAGCTTTTACTTTATTTAGATATGCTACTATTACTTGGTTTCCAGCTAATCTTTTTTTTATCATATGAACTGGTTTTGTATTATCTGTTGCTTGCCATTTACACTCAATTTCGCGTGAATTTAATAAATATTTACCCATTTTTTCTAATGCATACACTCTATATATTCCTTTTCCATCTTCTGATTGAAAGAAATATCTTGTTAGTATTTTTAATTTAATTAATTGCTCTAATTTTGCATTTAATTTATCTTGTGAAGGAATATCTGCTTTTCTATATTGCAATATTTGAAAAAGTTGTCTTGAAGTTATAAACTCAAACTCATTTACAATTTCTATTATTTTAAAATGGATATCAGTAATATGGCCTTCATTAATTCTTTTTAGTATGTTATCCATTGTAACAAATCCATCTTTACCATCAAAAACTTTTATTTCTCCTGGTTTTACAGCAAATGGAGATATTTTTGTTTTTATATTACTATCTTCTACCATTTCTATTCCTCCTATATTTCGTTTTCAATAAAATTATTGTAGCATATTTTTTTACATTTGTCTATTTTTTTCTAATTTGGTCAAAACCTCTTGGAAATATTCTGGCAAATCCGCTTCAAATTTTACAGTTTTACCTGTGGTTGGATGCTTAAATTCTATGCTTTTCGCATGTAGCATTTGCCCTACTACATTAAATGGATTTTTTCCATTTGAGTATACTATATCTCCTACTATCGGAAATCCAATTTGTGCAAGATGTACTCTTATCTGGTGGGTTCTTCCTGTTTCTATTTTTACCTCTAATAGTGTATAACCTTGATATCTTTCTAATACTTTAAAATGAGTTATAGCTTCTTTTCCATCCTTTTTTACTGCCATTTTAGTTCTATCTACTGTACTTCTTCCTATTGGCATATTTATTGTACCTGCAGATTCTTTTATTTCTCCCCTTACTAACGCAATATATGTTTTTTCTACTGTTCTTGCTTGAATTTGTTTGCTTATATTTATATGTGCTAAATCATTTTTGGCAACTATTATTAGTCCAGAAGTATCTTTGTCAATTCTATGTACTATACCAGGTCTTAACTTCCCACCGTACACCTGAAAGTGAATCTTTACATCTAGCCATTATTCCATTTGCTAAAGTTCCACTCCTATTTCCATTTCCTGGATGAACTACTATTCCTTTTTCTTTATTTATTATCATTATATCATTATCTTCATAGATAATATCTAATGGAATATTTCCTTCGGG
>SAMEA3663248__coassemble_182_pt1 | contig 23500 bp, 23 predicted proteins | sample SAMEA3663248__metabat2_high_PE_016 | metagenome-assembled genome bin SAMEA3663248 (sample SAMEA3663248) | pig gut metagenome | biome: pig gut; feature: pig-associated habitat; material: faeces | place: China | collected 2013
AAGAAAGGCATTTCGCTTAGACTGTCTTTGAAGAAAGTGCGAAATATATGCCACTCGCATTCGCTCGGGCAAACTAAGGTAGCCTAACCTTGTTGTATACGGAAAAATCTTATATCGGGTCAAGATAATTTTTGATTTTTCCTATACAATAAGAAAGGCATTTCGCTTAGACTGTCTTTGAAGAAAGTGCGAAATATATGCCACTTTTCCTATACAATAACATTATGGACGAACATATAAGTTCGCCCATTTTGATATTTATTTAAAAATTAAAGTAATTATTTTCTTGATTCAATAATTAATTTCATACCAGTTCTGTTTTCTCCTTCTACATCCACATCTGCGAACGCTGGTATGCAAACTAAATCTACACCTGCTGGTGCAACAAACCCTCTTGCAATTGCAACTGCTTTTACAGCTTGGTTAAGTGCTCCTGCACCAATTGCTTGCATTTCTGCTTTGTTATTCTCCTTTACTAATCCTGCTATAGCCCCCGCTACTGAATTTGGATTTGATTTTGATGAAATTTTTAAAACTTCCATATTTGCCTCCTTAAAAATTATTTTTGTAACCCTTTTTTTGTTTCATTTGTTACACTACTATTTATATTATAATTTTTTAAGAGTGTCTATTGGTTTTTAGTAAAAAGCGGAAGTTTTCATCGCAACATTTTTCTATTTTCTACAAATTTATTCGTTCAATCTTCTCTACTCGACAAGTTTCATCATTTATCGATAAAAGTACGCTATTCATAATCTGATTAGAATCTGAACTTACTTTATATCTTTCTGGAAGTGTTGTATAAAATCTTTTTACAGAAGTATCTACATCCATTCCAATTACTGATTTTTTAGGTCCTGTCATTCCAATGTCTGTAATATAGGCTGTACCATTTTCCAATATCTTTTCATCTGCTGTTTGTACATGTGTATGTGTTCCAAAAACAACTGAAACTTTGCCATCTAAGAAATATCCCATTGCAATTTTCTCTGCTGTAGCTTCTGCGTGAAAATCTACAATTATTATATCTGCTTCTTCTTTAACTTTTTGTAATATTTTTTCTGCTGTAACAAAAGGATTATCTGAAAGTATTCCAACATCTACTCGACCAATCAAATTGATAACTGCAATTTTTTTATCATTACAATTATATATGTTATATCCTTTTCCAGGTGCTGTTCTTGAAAAATTAGCTGGAACTATTAAATTTTCCTCTTTGATAATTGAGAAAATATCCTTTTTCCCCCAAGTATGATTTCCCATTGTTACTACATTTACACCAAAAGACATTAAATCGTTAAAAATCTTAGCAGTTATTCCCATACCATCTGCTGCATTTTCTCCGTTTGCAATAATAAAATCTATATTTTGCTTTTTCTTAATTTCCTCTATTCCTTGTTTTACCTTTTTAACTCCTGCATTTCCAACAATATCACCTATTAATAATATTTTCATAATTCCTCCATATAAATTAAAATTGGGGATAAAGCTTTAACAAGTCTTATACCCCATTATTTTTATCATTAATTTTATTCTACTAATCTGTTATTATACTTTTGTTTGCTTTTTTTCTTATTCTTTGTATTGCATTATCTACTGATTTTATTGGTGCATCTAGCTGTTTAGCTATCTGAACATAACTTTCCCCTTTTGCAAATCTGTTTAGTACCTGTTTTTCGAATGCACTTAAATTCTCATCTATTTTTGTTCCTATTATTTTATAATATTCTTTTTTTGTAATTGTATCTAATGGATCTTCTGCTGTTTTTGAATTAAATAATTCCATCATTTCGGTATCATCATCATCATAAGCATTTATATTTAATGATATCGAATTGTTAAGTGGCATATGTTTTTGTCTATTAGAAGTTTTAATAGCAGTAATTAATTGTCTTTCTACGCATAAATTAGCAAACGACTTAAAAGAGCTGTCTTTGTCTATATTAAAACTTTTAATTGCTTTATATAAACCAATCATCCCTTCTTGAACAATATCTTCTCTTTCTGCACCAATAATAAAATACTTATTTACTTTAATGTCTACAATTTCTTTGTATTTTGAAAGTAAGTATTCTAAAACATCTTTATCGCCATTCTTTGCGAAGCTAACTAATTCTTCATCTGTCATTTCACTTTTTGTTGTATCTGCTAACTTTATATTTGTCATTTCTACCTTTATGCCTCCGCTTATTAATTTATGTCATTATTATATTAATAAAATCAAGTGGTGTCAATAGTTTTGTTAATTTTTTGTCTTTTAGTCTTTAAATAGTTCTTTTGATCCTTTTAGGTATTCGTATCCTGAAAAGATTGTTGCTATTACTGATATTGTCATTACTGTTGTTGATAGTATGTTTATTACTAAGTTGTAGCCTGTTAGTTTTTTTGTGAAAAAGTCCCCATAAGCATTTATATCTAAAAACATTAATATTATTGCTATCATTTGTGTTACTGTTTTTAGTTTTCCCCAAATGTTTGCTGCAATAACTTGACCTTGTTTTTGTACTGCTATTAATCTATATCCTGATACTATGAATTCTCTTGTTAATACTATAATTGGAATCCATGCTGGTAGTTTGCCCATTTCTACAAGTATTAGCATTGTTGCTAATACCAAGATTTTATCTGCAAGTGGATCTGCAAATTTCCCAAATGTTGTTATAATATTTCTCTTTCTTGCTATTTTTCCATCTAAATGGTCTGTTATTGATGCTATTATAAATATAAGGTTTAAAATCCAATATGTATATGGGATTCCAAGAAATTCTCCTTGTATGTTAAAAAATGGAATTATAACCATTATTGGTACAAGTATTATTCTAAATATTGTTAATTTATTCGGTAAATTCATTTTTTACTACACTCCTTTTTTCATTTTTTCTATCACATCTTGCATATCTCCTGCTGATATTATTGCAGTTCCGGAAACTATAATGTCTGCTCCTGCATTTTTTAATATTCCAGCATTATCTACTTTTATTCCACCATCTACTTCTATAAAAGTCTCTAGTGCTTCTCTTTCTAAATATTCTTTTAATTTTTTAACCTTCTCTATTGTTTCTGGAATTAACTTTTGCCCGCCTTTCCCTGGTTCTACTGTCATAATTAAGCATAAATAAATATGCTTCATAAATTCTAATATTTCTTCTACCGGTGTTGCTGGCTTTATAGATATTCCTACTTTTACATTATTTGCTTTTAGATATTTAATTACATCATATATTTCTTTGTCTAATTCAGTATAATCTCTTTCATAATCCCCAGTAAATGCTTGTGAAAAAGATGATAATGATAAATTACATCATATATTTCTTCTTTATTTTTTAAGGCTTCATAGTGAAATGTTATAATATCTGGTTCAAAACTTAAATATTTATCTATGTTTTTCTTTACGTCTTCTACCATAAAGTGTACATCTAGTGGCAAATTGGAAATTTGCTTTATAGTATTTGTATATTCATACATTTTTTCTTCTGTATTTGCTTCTACGAATTTTCCATCCATTACATCAATATGGAAATAGTCTGTTCTTGCTACTTCTAGGTCGTAAAATTTTCTTGTTGCATCTTCTGGTTCTACCGATAATATTGAGGTTGATATTTTTACCATTTTTTTCTCCTTTTATGTTTGCGGGCGAACAGAATCATCCGCCCCTACATTTTTTATAGATTATTGCATACTATTATTTTTATTCTGCTGTCCAAGAATTTGTTGTGTATAGGTTCATTTGTAAGTTTTGTCTTTCCATAATTCCATTAATATATACTTTTACTTCAACAGTTCCAAAACCTGTTATTTCTTTTGTAATATCTGTATTGTCTTCACTAACTGATTTTTCATATACTGTATCCTTTCCTACTTTTATCATTAATGTCACTTTTTCTGGTGGATTTATAGGTTTTTGATTTCCTTCCTCATCTGTTTCATATTGAGGTACATATTTTCTAATTGATTTTACATTTACATGAATTGTTGCTGATTTTATTTCTGTAAATTCATTTATAGTTATAGATATTTCTGTATTTTTGTCTACCATACTTTTAGGTGATATTGTTTGTGCTACAACAACTCCATTTGGCTTGCTTGAATCATTTATTTTACTCGTACTTTTCCATTTTAATTTTGATGAAGCAATTATTGATTTTGCTTCTTCTTCGGTTTTACCTGATAAATCTGGAACTTCAACTTGTTCTATTCCTAAGCTAACTTTTATTTTAACTGTGCTTCCTGCTAAAATTTCTTCATTTTCTTGGATATCTTGTTCTACAACATATCCTTTTTCTATTTCGTCATGATAATCTTCTTCAATCTCTACTTCTAGTCCTAAATCTTTTAATTCTTTCATTGCTTCATCTTTTGTTTTGCCAACTACTTTAGTCATAGTTACAATTTCTTGACCTTTACTAATTACTAATTTAACAGTTGAACCTTCTTTTACTGTATAGTTTTGCTGATATGGTGGTTTTTGTGATATTATCTTGCCTTCTTCTATTTCAACATCAAATTTTTCCTCTTCAACTTCTACTGTTAATTTATATTTTTCTGCTTCTAACTTTGCCTCTTCTAATGTCATATTAGTAAAGTTTGGTATTTGAACATTTTTAGCCTTCTTAGAATTTAGTACCGCAAAAGTAATAACCATTGAAGCAATAAAAGCTAAAATCAATAAAAGTATTATAGCAATTACTTTAGCAGTTTTGTGTTCATTAAAGAATTTCTTTAGTTTAGATTCCTTTTTGTCTGATTTTTCTTCTTTCATTTCTTCTTTTTTATCTTTTAAAGAATTTAATTCTACTCTTTGTGTTGCAAATTTATCAGTTCCTACTGAAGCAACTCCTACATCTGGATTTTTCAAAACCGCTTCTAAGCTTGCTTTCATCTCTGTCGCAGAGTTATATCTTAAAGCAGGATCTTTTTGCATTGCTTTCATGATTATTTGGCTAACACTTTGTGGTACATTAGGATTAATATCAGATGGTGGTAGTGGTTCTTGTTGCATATGCATTAGTGCAACTGAAACAGGTGTATCTGCATCAAATGGAACTTTTCCTGTTACCATTTCATATAATACAACACCTAATGAATATAAATCTGACTTAGCATCTGTTATGCCACCTTTTGCATGTTCTGGTGAGAAATAATGTACTGATCCAATTGTTGCTCCAAATGCTGTAATTGTTGAGTTCGAAACCGCTTTTGCAATTCCGAAATCAGTTACTTTTGCAACCCCATCTTCTGTAATTATTATATTATGTGGTTTTATATCTCTATGAACGATATTGTTTTTATGTGCTACTTCTAGTGCAGATGCTATTTGAATTGCTATTTTTACTGACCATTTCCAACCTAAAACTTTATCTTCTACTATAATGTCTTTCAAAGTTTTTCCTTTTACTAATTCCATTACTATATAATATAAATCTCCATCGTGTCCTACATCATACACTGAAACAATATTAGGATGTGTTAGACTTGCAACAGATTGTGCTTCTACATTGAATCTTCTAACAAATTCATTATCTGTTGTAAATTCTTCTCTTAATACTTTTACTGCAACATATCTTTTTAGCACTAAACATTTTGCCTTGTAAACTGTTGCCATTCCGCCATTCCCTATTTTTTCAATAATTTCATATCTTCCACCTAATATTTTACCTTCTAACCCCATATTATTGCCTCCATATTCTAAAATTTTTTAATTATTATTAGAGTAATATTATCATATCCACCATTATCATTAGCTTTTTTTACTAACTCAGCTGGCGCTACTCTAATATCTTTTTGTACAATTTGTTTAATTTCCTCTTCTGAAACCATATTTGTAAGTCCATCTGAACAAATAAGAAATGTATCTTCTTTTAAGAACCCCTTTACCATAACATCTGGCTCAGCATAAGCTTCACAACCTAATGCCTTCATTAACATATTCTTTTTAGGATGTTCTTCTGCTTCTTCTTTTGTTATAGTTCCATCTTTTACTAATTTTTGTACATAACTATGATCTGTTGTAATTTTTCTAATTATATCTTTTCGTATTCTATAAATTCTGCTATCTCCAATATGACCAATATATGCTTTGTTTTCATATACTAAACATATTTCTAATGTGGTTCCCATTTTATCTAATGCTTCTTCTGATTTTGCCTTGTCATATACTAACATATTTGCATATTCTATTGCATCTCTGATTAATTTTTTCATATCTTCTGGGTTAGTGTGATCTGTTTTTTCTATATTATTTTTTATATATTTTGCTGCCGCTTCTGTTGCAAGTTTACTTGCAACTTCTCCACCAGTATAACCTCCCATTCCGATCTGCTAATATATACAAACCTAATTCATCAGATACGAAATAATAGTCTTGATTGATATCTCTTAATTTACCAATATCTGTTTTTGTAAAGTTTCTCATTTATTCACCTCTTTTTTTCTAAGCTGACCACATGCTGCATCAATATCAGAACCCAGTTCTCTTCTAATTGTCGCAACAATTCCATGTTCGTTTAAATAATCTCTAAACTTAATTATATTTTCATTTGTACTTTTAGTAAATTTACCATTATCTATCTTATTTATTGGTATTAAATTTACATGACATAACATACCTTTAAGTAGTTTTATCAATTGTTTTGCATCTTCTAAATTGTCGTTATTGTCTTTTGCTAAAGCATATTCAAAAGATATTCTTTTATTTGTTTTTTCTATATAATACCTACAAGCCTTCATTAATTCTTCTATGTTATATGCATCATTTACAGGCATCATCTGGCTTCTTTTTTCATCTGTTGCAGCATGAAGCGATATTGATAATGTGCATTGTAATTTTTCATCTGCTAATCTATAAATATTTGGCACTAATCCACTTGTTGATATACTAATGTGTCTTGCACCCATATTTATTCCTTTTGGATTATTTAATATTTTAATTGCCTTCATAACATTATCGAAATTGTCTAATGGTTCTCCTATTCCCATAAAGACAAGATTTGAAATTTTTATGTTTTCGTCTCTTTCTATTGCCTGTAATTGTTCAATAATTTCTCCTGTCTCTAGGCTTCTTACAAATTTAATTCCTGTTGATGCACAGAATTTGCAACCCATTTTGCAACCGATTTGTGATGACACACATATAGTTTTCCCATATTTGTATTCCATAAGTACGGACTCTATAGCATTTCCGTCTAATACATCAAATAGGTATTTTTTTGTGCCATCTTTTGAAGTTTGTTTTACTATTATTTTAAATATGTGTAATTCAAATTTTTCTTTTAATTTTTCTCTAAATGAATTTGGTAAGTTTGTCATCTCATCAAAGCTTTGTACATTTTCTTTATATAACCAATTAAATATTTGCTCTGCTCTATATTTCTTTTCTCCTAATTCCTGTACAATCTCTTGCAATTCATCTAAATTATAATTTTTAATGTTTGTTTTCAAATATATTCTTCCTTTTAATTTTTATACATTTTATCACATAAGAATCAACATTACAAGGTTTTGTTTTATGCAAGCAACCCTTTTTCTAATAATTTTTCTAATACTATAATAAACATTGCGTGTGACCAACCAAGCCCTATTATCCAAGATGGTGATAATGAAGCATTATCTACTTGTTCTGATAAATAACCATTCATTCCACTAGTTTTTAGAACAAAGTCAAAGCATTCTTTCGCTTTTCTATTTTCTCCTGTTTCTAAATAGTATTCTGCCATCCACAATGTTGCTATTACCCATGGTTTTCCGCCCATATAATGGTCTTTGTCGAATCTTTTATATCCACCTGTATATGTTCTTAAGTTTAGATTTATATTTTCTACAGTATTTAAGATTTTCTTTTCTTTTGCAGAAAACATTTCAAATGGCACAACTAAACCTATTATGCTTATATCAATTAAGTCATCTTCTAAGTTCCTTTTAAAGGTCTTTCTTTGCTCATCATAGAAATTTTGTAATATAAATTCTCTAATCTGAACTTTCTTTTCTTTTAATGTTTCTTTATCTTTATTTACATTTTCTTGTTTTATTCTATTTTTCGTAAAGTCTTCTTTCAATTCTTCATAAATGTTTATCATAGAATCATAAGCTTTAAAAATGCTTGCTAATGAGTATAAATGCACTCCTTCATGCATTTCCCACAAATCATAAGATGGCTGCATTTCTTCTTTTTTTATTACTTTTTCCATATATTTTTGTAAATAACTTATTGCTTTTTCGCACATTTTTAAATTTTCTCTTAAGAACTTTTTATCTTTCATTCTTAAATAATGTTTATATACACCATATACTACTGAAGCTGTTTCATCTATTTGATATCCCCAACATGGAGCTAATCTTCCATCAGTAAAAAATCTTTGTTCCCACATTCCATTTTTACTTTGTGTATTTTTACAAAAATGTTTGTAAAATCTTTCAGTTTCTTTAGTCATGTTTAAGATATCCATTGCATCTGTAATAAATACAGCATCACGAGGCCAACAATATGTATATCTTCCACATTTAGTTAACTTTTCATCTACCTCTACTGCTGCAGACATTCCACCTGTTTGTGAGTTTTGAAGTAATGGGTATAAAAGTATTGTTCTTTCATAAATTTCTCTAATCTTATTATTCCTTGGATTATCCTCTAAATTTAATGCTAATCCATCATGAATTTTAAAATATTTTTTCCAATACTTTAAAGTTTGCTCATACTCTGTTTTAAAATCTATTTTTGTTATTCTGTTAATTGTTTTTTCTATTCCATCTAATCCTGTTTTATTGTCATCAATATATAGATATAATTCAAATTCCTTTTCTTCGTTTGGTCTTAATATTCCTAAATCATAGCTTATGCTAGAATCACTGGACATTCCAACATAATCTTTGTCCCAAACTTGACCTTCATTTATATTTGCCATAGAGTTATTTATTTGTGAACTTTTAATCTTATTCTTAGAAAATACGCATAGTGAATAATCATGCATATATTGCAATAATGCATTATTTTTGCACAACCCACTAACTGGATTATTGTCTGTTGATATAAGTTTTGAATGGATTAAGAAATTTATATCTAAATCTATTATATTTTCATTTACAAATTTGTATCTTTTTACTAAAATATTTTCATTTATACATACAAAATCTGTTTGTGTTATTTTTAAATTAAAATATGTATTTACTATTTCTGTTTTTAAAATGTTTGTTTTATTTATAAACTTTTGATTATAAATATTATTTACATCATTATGAAGATATATCATTCCAGAGTCATTTACTTTTACTCCAGTATGAAAGAAATCTATAAATTGTTTATAATCTGTAGTTGGATAAAACAGTCTTATTAATTCTCCTCGTTTTGTAAAACTTGCTGTTATATTATTATTTCCAATTACTGCATCATTAAAATATTTTTCCATTTGTATCTCCTATTCCTCTATAACTTTAACAATTTGTTGCTCAAGTTCTTTTATTTTATTGTTTATTTCTAGTATTTCTTCATCTTGTTTGTCACTTGTATATATATCATCTTTTATTATTTCTGCCATTTCTTCTAGTTCTTCTTTTAACGTTGCAAGTCTATCCATTACCTCTAATTTCAAGTATTTATATTTCTTAGTTTCATCTAATTCACCAATTAGAGTGATGACATTATCTAATGAGTATTGTTCTCCATAACCAGGAATAATTACTGGTATTTTAACACTTTCTTCTATCTTTGATTTTAATATTTTTTGTCCTTCTGGTTCTCCATGAACTAAGAAAATATTTTTTGGTTTTGTTATAAATGAGTATACAAAATTTAATAACCATTCTTGGTCAGCATGACCTGAATACCCTTCTATGTACTCTATTCTAGCATTTACTGCAACCTCTTCGCCAAAGATCTTTACTTTTTTTTCTCCTCTTACTATTTTATCTCCCAAAGTCCCTGGTGCCTGGTATCCTACAAAAAGTATAGTATTATTTGGATTCCATAAATTGTGTTTTAAATGGTGTTTAATTCTTCCTACTTCGCACATTCCACTTGCTGATATAATAATTGCAGGAATAGTCATTTCATTTAATGCTTTTGATTCTTCTGCTGTTCTTGTGAATTGTAGACCTGGGAATTCTAGTGGATTATCTCCACTTTCTATTTCTTTTCTTACATCTTCTTCGAATAAGTTAACATTCTGTTTAAATATCTCTGTTGCAGATATTGCAAGAGGACTATCTACAAATACTGGTACTTTCATTAAAGTTTCATATTTTCTTAAAAATTCCTCATCATGTTTTCTTTCTTTTAACTTATTTAATTCATATAAAATTTCTTGAGTTCTTCCTACTGCAAATGATGGTATTATTACATTTCCACCTTTATCTAAAGTTTCTGATACAATATCTAAAAATCTTTCTGCTTTTTCATCATTTCTTAGATGCAATCTTCCTCCATAAGTTGATTCCATAACAAGTATATCTGCATTTTCAATCATTGTTGGAGAATCTAATAATGGAATGTCATTATTCCCTAAATCACCTGTAAAAACAATCTTTTTAGTTTCACCATTTTCTGTTATCCATATTTCTATTATTGCGGACCCTAACATATGTCCTGCATCATTAAATCTTACTGATATATTTTTGTCTAACTCAACTATTTCATCATAATTAACTGGCTGAAATATTTCTAAACATTTTATCGCATCTTGTGCAGTATAAATTGGAGGTCTTGGTGGCAAACCTTTTCTTTCTCTTTTTCTATTTTGCCATTCTACTTCCATTTCTTGAATATGTCCACTATCTGGAAGCATTATTGAACATAAATCACATGTAGCTTTTGTTGCTATTACTGGATTTCTATATCCTTCTACATATAACTTTGGAATTCTTCCTGAATGGTCAATATGAGCATGTGTTAATAATACAAAATCTATATCTTGAACATTATAAGCAAAATCCTCATAATTTTCTCTTTCTTCTTGTGCCTTCCCTTGGTTTAGTCCACAATCTATTAATATTTTTCTTCCAGCTCCTTCTAATAAAAAATTTGATCCTGTCACCGTTTTTGCAGCTCCTAAAAATGTAATATTCATCTTTTCCTCCTATATAAATAATTTTATTTTCCTGTTTGGTTTTACATTTAAATCTACTATATTTTCAAAACAGATAGTCTTTTCTAAGCTTTTGTCTTCATAAATTTCAAAACATATTGACTTATCTTTCTTTACAGGTTTTAGCCAAATGCTTTCTAAATTTATTATTCCTATATCTAATATTTCAGATATTATTCTATAATTATCTAAAATATCTTGGCTAATTATATTTATTGTCTTTAAATTACACGCAACTGTAATTGCTTCTTTTTCTACTTCTGATATTGTTTTTGATACTTCTTTAATATCTTTTATTTTTGTGTCCTTCTTGATTAGTATATTTTTATAATATCTAATTTTATATATAATATCAGTAATATTCTTTTTTGTTTCAGCTATTTTTATCTTATCCTCAAACATTTTTAAAGTAGTTTCTATAAATCTATTTGTAATCTTTTCTTTGTTTTGAGTAGCATCTTCTAAATTAATATCATTTAAAAATCTTATATTGTTTTCTAAAGCCGTTTTTTCCTTTAAATAATTTTGGGGTTCAAGTCTTTTATTATTTTTTTCTAACTTCTCTTGTAAAAATTCTTTTCTTTGTTCTTGTAACTCACTAAAATCGCTTAAACTAAAGACTCTCTTTTCCTTTGGTAAGACTTTATTTTGTTCTATATATTCTTTTTTAAGTAGCATATCATCACTAAAAATCAATTCTATATTTGCTAATTCTTTTTCTATTGTAATTTTTTTTGATTTTAAATCTTCCAAAAATTTAGGTTTATCTAAAAGTATTTCTAAACTTTTTTCTTGCTCTGTTTTAATATTTATTAATCTTTGCTTTTCTGAAGTGTCATTTAATACCTTTTCTATTACAGCTAATTGATATAATCTGTTTAAAAACCTATTTATATTTTGTTTATTTGAAAACTCTTTCATTTTTGTAATAATTTCTAAAATAGCATCATTGGTTGTAATTTCTTCTAAATTGACTACTAAATTTAAGCTTTGATATAAAAAATTTTTAAAGATATCTTCAATATTTTCTTGGTTAATATTCCAAGACCAACCATCAAAATCTCTTACAATTTCAGACATATTAATTGCTCTGCCCATATTTAAAACTTCTGATACAGCAGGACTTATTATTTCATATTCTTCTGGGACTATATACTTGTTATCACTTATCATAAATAAAGAATATACGATTGATGTTTCATTAGGATATGCTATTATTCCTTTTAATTCTTTACTTATTTTGCATTTTTTTAAGTCTTCATCTGCTACTTTTGGTTTTACAATTTCTATTTTATTGCACTTGCTAATTAGGTCTATTATTTCTTCTATTATATCTTTCTTAGGCAAAACATTAACTTTTACTGTTTTATAATCGTTATACCCTGCTTCTATCTTATATAATATTTCTAGCAAAATGTTTTTAGCATTTTCTGAGAAAGGTTTATTAGCTAATATTTCTTCTAGTAATTTGCTATAATCTTTAATATTTAGTTTTGCAATAATATTTCCTTTCTCCAAAATTACACCTCTTTTATTGATTATCTTCTGTTGCTTGTGGCTTAGCCATTTTAAGTTCTTCCCATCTTTCCTTTGGCATTAATACTTGTCTTGGCTTACTTCCTTCATACCCTGAGATTATTCCTCTTTGTTCCATTTGATCTATTATTCTACCTGCTCTTGCATATCCTACTTTAAATCTTCTTTGAATAAATGAAGTAGAAGCTTGTCCCATATCAACTACAACATCAATTGCCTCCATAAGTAGTGGATCTATTTCATCTTCTGCTTCTTCATCAAGTTCTTTATCAGTAGAATTTGCTTTTTCAATTTTTTCTAAAATGTCTTCATTATATGTTGCTCCACCATTTTCTTTTAGGAAACTTACTATTTTTTCTACTTCAGCATCTGATATAAATGCCCCTTGAATTCTTTGTGGTTTTAAAACTCCTGAAGGGAAGAATAGCATATCACCTTTCCCTAATAATTTTTCTGCACCTGCTGAATCAATTATTGTTCTAGAGTCTACTTGTGAAGTAACCGCAAACGAAATTCTGCTTGCTATATTTGCTTTAATAATACCTGTAATTACATCTACTGAAGGTCTTTGAGTTGCTATAACTAAGTGCATTCCAGCTGCTCTTGCCATTTGTGCTAAACGGCAAATTGCATCTTCTACATCTTTTGCTGCTACCATCATTAAGTCTGCAAGCTCATCAATGATAATTACTATTTGAGGAAGTTTTTCTTCTATTCCTTCTTTTTCTAATGCTTGATTATATCCTTCTATATCTCTTACATTTTTTTCTGCAAATAAATGGTATCTATTTACCATTTCTTGTACAGCCCAAGAAAGTGCTCCTGCAGCCTTTTTAGGATCTGTAACAACTGGTATAAGCAAATGTGGTATTCCGTTATAAACTGAAAGTTCAACTACTTTAGGGTCTACCATAACTAATTTTACTTCACTTGGTTTTGCTTTATAAATTATACTTGTAATCAATGTATTTATACAAACACTCTTACCAGAGCCAGTACTTCCTGCAATAAGCACATGTGGCATTTTTGCAATATCTGATACTATAACATCTCCTGCTGCATCTTTTCCTACTGCAAAACTTAATTTTGATTTTGCTGTTTTAAACTCTTTGCTATCTATAATATCTCTTAAAACTACCATTTCTTTTTCTTTATTTGGTATTTCAATTCCTACAGCTTGTTTCCCTGGAATTGGAGCTTCTATTCTTATTGATTCTGCTGCTAAATTTAAAGCAATATCATCAGCTAATTTTGCTATTTTACTTACTCGTACACCTTCTGCTGGTTTTAATTCATATCTTGTAATTGTTGGCCCTACTGATACATTTTCCACTTTTGCACTTACTCCAAAGCTATGCAGAGTTTTTTGCAATTTTGAAGCTGTTTCTGTCAACGCCTTTTTAGTGTTTTTTACATTAGTTTTTGAAGCATTTAAAAACTCTATTGGTGGAAATTCATAGTCTTTATCTTCAACAGTTATAGTATGTTCTAAAGTCAAAACCTCTTTAGATGTATCCTTTTTTTCTTCCTCTTGTTTTCTGAATAATGAATTTTCATTAACAATATTAATATTCATCTGTTCATCTGTATCTTTTAAATTTTTTTCTTTACTGTCTTTTTCTTCTTTAATAATTATATTTTCAATTTTATCCTTTTTTATTCCAGCAATAATATTTGCTTTTTCTTCTTTTCTTTGTTTTCTTTGCTCTACTATTTCTTTTAATTTTTCGGCTGGTTTAATTCCATAAAGGAATATTGCAGTAATTACAGTAATTCCTATTGCAATTATTATTGCTCCTATTTTTCCTGTTAGCTTTATAAGTGCTACAGCAAGTAAAGCACCAAAAGCTCCTCCTCCGATATTGTTATTTCCTAATTGATAAGCTTCTGTAACTATTTCTTCAATATCTTTCGTATAATCAATGTGTGAAGTTATTACTGTTATTATTGCAGAAATACATATTAGCATTACTCCATATTGAAGCATTTTTCTAATAATAGATTGTTTATCTTCTTCACATGCAATAGATACTGCAACAGAAAAAGCACCTATTGGAATAAAATATTTTATCCATCCAAAAAGTCCTCCTATTACAGGGCTTAAGGTTTCACCCAGATATCCAGATTGAACATATATTATTAATCCTAATAAAATGCTAATTACTATTAATATCACTACTTGTAAGTCTATTCCTACATCTTTCTTTTTTGTTTTTTTTCTTTTTTTATTTGCCATATTTGCTCCTTATTATTAAAAAATAAGTCAGAAACTCCAATTTTATTGACAATTCCTGACTTTCAGATATTTATTTTAGTTCTTTTCTATTGTTTTCTATTGTTGATATTGTATCATTTAAAGACACCATTATACCATTAATCGCTGACTCTAAATTAGCTAATATGCTATCTGCATAGTCTTTTGTTCCTTTAGAAATTTCTCTAGACATCTCGTTTGCTGTTTCGATTATTTCTGCTTTCTGTTCATAAGCTTTTCTTGTAATCTCATGTTCATCTATCATAGCTATAATTCTATTTTCAGCTTCTTTAACTATATCATCAGCTTCTTTTTGTGATTCTTGTAATATACGTTCACGCTCTTCTTTTACCCATTTTGCTTGTTTCAATTCATCAGGAAGCTTTAATCTTATTTCTTTAATTATTTCTAACACTTCATCTTTTTCTACAATTGTTTTCTCTGTAAAAGGTACTGTTTTACTCCTCTCCATTATATCCTCTAATGTTTCTAATAGCGTAAAAATTTCCATGTTCTACTCCTTTCGAATAAATATGAGAATTACATTTCCATATTTTCTTTCGTCATAAATTTCTATTCCATCAATCAATAAAATATCATTTTTTTTGTTAATATCATTTGTTTCTAAAACTATAATACCATCTTTGGTTAATAAATCATATTTTATTACAATGTCTATTGCTTTTACAGCAAAATCTGTTTTATATGGTGGATCTAAAAATATAAAATCAAATTTGTTTTTTTTATCACATAATTGTTTTAATGCTAGATTATAATCTTTTCTTAATATAACACTTTGATTTTCAAATTTTGTATTTTGCACATTTTTTGTAATTGCTTTTATTGCTTTTATATCTTTATCGCAAAATACTGCTTTTTTAGCCCCTCTGCTTAGTGCCTCTATTCCTAGTGCACCACTTCCAGCAAACAAATCTAAAACACTTTTCCCTTCTAAATCAAACTGTATAATACTAAATAATGCTTCTTTTACTCTATCTAAAGTTGGTCTTGTATCTAAACCTTCTTGTGATATGAGTTTTGTTCCTCTAGCTACTCCACTAATTACCCTCATCTTTTAAAAAACCTCTTTGATATATATATATTTTATTGTAAATTTCTCATAAGTCAATAGGGTTAACACAATTGTAATATTTAAATAATATTTTTGTAACATTATTTTTCTTGTACATTATATATGAATTTTTTAGATTTTGCAATACTTATTACAAATATTGTGACTTTTGTTAAATCGCAAAAAAGGTCGTTAATGTTCAGACCAATCACTATATAATCCGCTCCATCTTGCTGTCGGTTGGACATTTTCTTTTCTTAGGCTAAAGCACGAAAAGAAAATGTCCAACCGACACGTGGAGCTACTAATTTGAAAATTGGGGTCTTAACATTAACAAAAGGTCTATTTTCATAGACCTTTTTTATTGTATAGGAAAAATCGCATATTATCTTGACCCAATATAAGGTTTTTCCGTATGTAACAAGGTTGGGCTACCTTTCTTATATTTTTACATTGCTTCTTTTTCTTGGTTTTCTGCAGGAGTATCATTTTTTTCTATTATTTCTAAGCTTCCAATTGATACTTCATATGCCACTTTTTGTTCTACTGAGCCATCTTCGTGTTTTTTCTCATACATTCTTGATTGAACTCTTCCCACTACTTTTACCTCAGTACCTACAGGCATATTTTCACAAAATCTTGCATTTCTTCCCCAAGCAATACAAGGTATGTAATCTGATTTATTATAAGCTCTGTTTATTGCAAGCAATATATCTGAAATTTCTCTTCCAAATGGTGTTTTTCTATATATTGGCTTTTTACAAATGTATCCTATAAGCACTACTTCATTAGATACTTTGATTGGTTTTGTAGTTCCTTCTTCGCCTTCTGTTATCTCTTGCTCTACTTCTGCTTCTTTTTCTCTTATTTCTTTTGCAAATACTGTAAGGACTAGTCTGCTTCTTTCATTTTCATATGCATTATATGATCTGAATTGTCCTTCTATTTCTACTTCTTTTCCAATAGTTAAATCAAAATTTACTAACAATCTTTCTGATATTGTAATTGGAATTATGTCTGATGTTTGACTTAAACGTGGTACCTCCAAATTAAAAACATAAAAACTTTCACCATATATCTCATGACTAAATTTTTTATCACTTGTAATTTTACCAACTAAAACTAGATAGTTGTTTTCTAAATAATTTGTAATCACTTTATTTCCTCCTTTTTTCTATCGTGACTTATTATTTTTCATTAGACAGTACTATTATACTACTTTTAGTTGGGTTTGTCTACATAAAATGGAAAATTTGTCTATTTTTTTATGTCAAGTACTTTGAACTTTATTACTCCACCTGGGGTTTGAGCTTCAACTATTTGGTTTTTTTTTGCTCCCATTAAAGCTGCACCAATTGGGGATTCGTTTGAAATCTTATTTTCTGCTAGGTTTACCTCTGTAGAACCAACTATTGTGTATTCACATTTTTCATCATATTCCATATCTAAAACAGTTACAATATTTCCTACTTGTATTGTCTTAGTATCTATTTCTGATTCGTCAATAATCTTAGCATATCTTATTTTATTTTCTAATTCTGCTATTTTCATTTCATTTGCAGCTTGTGCATTTTTTGCTTCATCATATTCTGAATTTTCTGATAAGTCTCCAAATCCTAAAGCTATTTTTATTCTTTCAGAAATTTCTGTTCTCTTTTCTGTTTTCAAATATTCTAGTTCTTTCTCTAAATTGTCATATCCTTCTTGTGTCAATAATATTTCTTTATCTTCCATTTTGCATTTCTCCTTTTATATTTAGTTTAATTTTATTATATTACAATAATCTTTACTGTTTGTCAATCTTTAAACATCATTTTTTTTAATTTGTTGTTAATGTTCAGACCCAAATTTTCAAATTAGTAGCTCCACGTGTCGGTTGCACTTTTCTTTTCGTGCTTTAGCCTAAGAAAAGAAAATGTCCAACCGACAGCAAGATGGAGCGGATTATATACTAATTTTTTCTTAATATACCTGGACCTTGATAGTATAATGTTATATCTCCATCTGTGCAATGAACAATTACACTTTTATTATATTCTAATAGTTTGCCTTTAGTTATACTGTCCCATTGAGCTGTTGTTCCATTATATGTTATTTCTGTTAGGCTAACACATCCACTAAATACACCACCACCTATACTTGTTACACTTGTTGGTATTGCTATTTCTGTTAGGCTAGTACATCCCGCAAATGCACCAACACCTATACTTGTTACACTTGTTGGTATTGCTATTTCTGTTAGGCTAGTACATGCCGCAAATGCAAAATCGGGTATATTTGTTACACTAGTTGGTATTGCTATTTCTGTTAGGCTAGTACATCCTATAAATGCACCAGCACCTATACTTGTTACACTTGTTGGTATTGCTATTTCTGTTAGGCTAGTACATCCCATAAATGCAGCCTCACCTATACTTGTTACACTTGTTGGTATTGCTATTTCTGTTAGGCTAGTACATTCCGCAAATGCAAAATCGGGTATATTTGTTATTCCTTTACTTATAACAAGTTTAGTTATATAGGGAGTTATTGTTGATTGTTGCCAAGCATATTTAACATATTCTATATCTATTACAAAACGAGCTAAATCTCCCATAGCTCCAGTTCCTTCAATTACTAATTCATACGCATCTCCTTCATCGAGAGTTGCTCCATCTAATGTTGGTGTTATTTTATTTCCTGTTTTATAGAATTTTGCAATAATAATATCTGATGCTGTAAGTGCTGCATCATTTTTATCTGTTATTTCTTTGCTCCAAGCCCCACTATTACATACATAAGCTAGGTCCCAATTATTTGCATTTTTGGTTAATTTTGATATATATTCATCTATACTGTCGTAAGTTACACCCCCTATTGTTATTTTTCCATTTGCAAGGTCTGTCTCTTCTTCAATCGCATCATTCGTTTCTCGAGCTGCTCTTCCCGCATAATCAAACAGACCACCTTTTGTTGATATTCTAATAGTTACAACTACTAGTATTAACATAACAATTATTGTAATTACTAACGCAATTAGCGTTATACCTTTGTTTTCTCTCATTTTAAATCATCCTTTCTTCTTTTGATTTCAAAGTCATTTTACAATATATGTTTGTAGAACGTCAAGGTTTTTTGTAAATATTCTTAAATATTTAGTTACAGTTCAGACTAATTAATATAAACATTAACAATATTTATACAAGGGGACGTAGGGGGTTTTATCTAGCGGTTTTTGGAAATTATTTTGAAAAAAGTCCATCTTTTTGGGCAAACATGTGCCAAAATTCCCCGTCCCTCTTGGCAAAATTCCCCGTCCCTCTTGGCACCTTAAGGCACGGGACTTAAGTTTTGGTCTAGTGTTTTTTTTGCAATACATTTAACGAGTCTTTTGTTATATATTATTACGATTTATCATATATATGTATATAGAGGTGTTGTACATGCAAGGGGTTCGTTTTTTTGTGTTTAAAATTAAAAATTTGATAATTCCATTTAGCATCATCATTTTTATTGTTTTGCTTCTTTTTTTCTCTACTAGTAATTTAGAAGCAGCTAAAAACCGGTCTTATACTTTTTGCAAATTCTGTTTTACCATCTCTTTTTCCTTTTTTTATTGCTACCGAACTTTTGAGTTATACAAATATAATTTTCTATTTAGGTAAAATTTTTAAAGGAATTATGAGACCTGTCTTTAATGTCCCTGGAGAAGGTATATTCGCCTTGCTTATGGGCTCTATTAGTGGTTATCCTATTGGTGCTAAAACTGTTTCTAATTTGAAAAGTCAAGGAATAATAAACAGTATCGAAAGTGAAAGATTAATTGCATTTACTAATAACTCTGGTCCTTTATTTATTTTAGGAACTGTTGGTGTTAGCCTTTTTCATTCTATAAAAATTGGAGTTATCCTCCTTATATCACATATTATTTCTTGTCTTATTGTTGGTTTCTGTTTTAGATGGTGGAAAAAAAATTTAGGAAAGAATTTATATAGAGATTTTACTTTTGATAGTTCTTCTTCAAAAGTTTCTTTTTCAAATTTAGGAGAAATTTTATCAAAAAGCGTGTCTAACAGTATCAATTCCATTCTTGTAGTGGGTGGTTTTGTTGTTCTTTTTTCAGTAGTATGCTCCATATTAGAAAAGAGCCAAATCTTGACTCTTACTTCTAACATATTTGCTCCATTATTTGGTTTGTTTGGTATTTCTAAAGAAATGCTTTCTTCAATACTTATGGGAATTGTTGAATTAACTAATGGACTAAACAGTCTTTCTTTATTTAAATTTTCTAATATTAGCATTATAATTGCTTCCTTTTTATTAGGCTTTGGTGGTATATCTATTCTATTGCAAGTAATAAGTATTACATCAAAAGAACATATATCTATAAAGCCATATATTATTGGGAAGCTCTTGCAGGGAATAATATCTAGTATAATCACTTCGCTGATTTTGTTATAAAATTCATACGAGTCTAATGAATAGTGAATATTGAAAAAATGAATAATGAAAAATTTAAACTCAAATTATTCACTATTCATTATCTAAACTTTAACTTCTAGCCTCTAGAAAGTAATCCATTATCCCTGTATATATTCCCCAAGCTAGTTTATCTTGATATTCATCAGTAAGTAGTAATTGCTCCTCTTCTGGATTTGATAAAAAACCACATTCTACTATTGCTATTGGTATTTCTACATGTTTTATTATATATACATTATCTATTTTCATTGCTACTCTTTTATTCTCTTTTTCTATACTCTTGTTTAAACTATCTTGAAGTGTTTTTGCAAGTCTTGTGCCTTCCACATCATCTTCTCTATAAAAACATTGCCAACCCCAATATTGGCTTTGTGGTATTTTATTTAAGTGTATTGATACAAAAATATCTGCTGATGCCTCATTTCCTATTTTTACCCTATTTCTTATATCTGATATTTTCTTTTCTTTTAGTGTTTTTTTATCTAAATCATATATAGCATTTTCATCACTTCTTGTAAGTATTACAGTACTTCCAGACTGTTCTAATAAATTTTGCACTTTAAGTGCTATTTTTAAATTAGTTTCTGCTTCTGTTGTCCCATTTGAACTTTGTGCCCCCTCATCTGGTACACCATGTCCTGCATCAATTACTATTACTTTGTTTGATACTGGTAGAGCAACTGTTGAAACAGTAGCATTTTTATTTCTTGTTATTCCTATTTCTAATATTCCAACTGCTACAAATATCCCTACAATAATCATATAAAGTCTTTTCTTTTTTAAAATAATCATAAAAATCCCCCTTAAATATATTTCTTATAAAACTATATTATAAAATAAGACCTTTATGATTATTATTTTTTATATCTAAATTAATTTAAAAGCGAAGATCTTTTTCTTAAATCTCTAAATCTCTTCTATTTATTGCATAGCAACTTCCTGGCGTTGATTTTGCTAAATGCTTTACTTGTGCCCCTACTTCTCCTATTTCTAATATATTGGAAAACCTTTTTCTATCTGCAACAACTACTCCTATTGAAAGAGATGTTAATGGAAATTCTTCTATTACTCCTTTTCTATTTTCCACTTCTAAGTAACCTTTTTCTATATCTTCATCATTAAAATATTTTAATATTTCATTATCGAATTCTGCTATTATACATTGGCAAATATTGTCATAGTCTGACTCTCCATCAATAATTGCTACAAAATCATCTCCACCAATATGACCTACAAAGGTTTCCCCATCATCTATTTTATGAACATATTTTATAATAGTTCTTGCAGTAAATTTAATTATTTCATCACCTTTTAAAAATCCATAGATATCATTATATGCCTTAAAATTATCTAAATCGAAATATAATACTCTAAATGGTTCTCTTTTTAATAATCTTCTTTTTAACTCTGTTTGTATTTGAACATTTCCTGGAAGTCCTGTAAGTGGACTAACTGTTCTATTTACAGATAAAAGTCGTAGCATGTTTTTTACTATTCTTGCCAAATATTCTATTCCCATTGATTTTTCTATAAAAATCTCTACAACACATTTTGCTATTTTTAATTTATGCTCCCTATCTTCATTAGAAGAATATACTATTATTGGTGTTATATTGTTATCTTCATTGCCTCTTATTTCACCACATAATCTCTCTATAGGTATACTGATATTATCTTCATCAATTAATATTAATTCTGGTATTTCTTTAAATATTATATCAATACTATTAGAATTAATTTGTCTTATTTTGAATCCATTATTTTCTACATTGAAAATCTTCATCAATTCTTTTGACAATATATTAGTATCTTCTATAATATAAATATCTTGTATCATATTATGTTCTCCTATCTTTTGTAATTATTGTGGATTATAAGTTGTTTTACCTTCTAGTTTTTTCTCTGATCCTTCTTTACTTTTTGCCTTAACTACAATTGTATTTTCTCCAACTTGTATTGGAGCTTTTAATATTATTTCTGTCTGAGATAAATCATATTCTGAACTATTTTCATCATAAACAGTCTCTTTACCATTTATAATTAATGTGATTTTCTCAAATCCCATATCATGTACAACTGTAATTGCTACAATATTTCCATATTTTCTCCAAGTGATTTCTGGTTCATTAATTCCTTGGAATGTTCTTGTTTTTGTTGCTATATTGCCAGAAGTATCTACTGCTTTAATAGTTAGTGAATTTGTTCCTCTTTTCATTTCTATTGTTTCTTCTATTGTTTTTAAATCGGTTGTTGGTTTTATTATAGTTTCTTCTTCTTCATTCCATTTATAACTTACATATGCTAATTCTGTTTCATCTGTTGCCATTATCTTTAATTTTGTTGAAATTACCCAATCTATTTCTGGATTAATAGTATCTCCTTGTTGTTCAAATTCTCTTATAAAATTTTCTGTTTGTGCATCTGTACCTATAGCTATTACTTCTAATTTATTGATTGCACCTTCTGGCAAATCAATTAATTTTTCTATATATGTTTGTCCTTCTAAATTAATATCTGTTTTATTTGTCTCGTTCCAAATGTATGATAATTGTGTAAGTCCTTGATCATATTTTGCTACAATTCTAATTTTGCCATCCTCCATTTGTTCTATTGCGATTTCTGGCTTATTTAATTTTTCAACTGTCGCATCTTTAGGTCTTTCTTTATATAATTCATAAAGGCTCTTACCTAAAATAATAGCACCAAAAGTAATTATAATTATACAAAAAACCACAATAACTTTTGTTGTGTCTACAGGTTTTTTGTTGTTTTTATTCTCATTTGTAGATAAAATTTGATTCATTTTATTACTTCCTTTACTCTTTTTTCAAAGAAATTATAGCATAGATTTTTTTTATTTGTCAACATGTCAATTTACATTCTGAAAAGGATATTGTTCAGACCAAAATTTTCAAATTAGTAGCTCCACGTGTCGGTTGCACTTTTCTTTTCGTGCTTTAGCCTAAGAAAAGAAAATGTCCAACCGACAGCAAGATGGAGCGGATTATATATTAATTAATCTGAACTGTAACAGGATATTGACCTCACTTAAATCAAGTAAGGCCAATATTTTTATTCATTATAATACATATCTTTTAATAAGTA
>SAMEA3663248__coassemble_203_pt1 | contig 21972 bp, 16 predicted proteins | sample SAMEA3663248__metabat2_high_PE_016 | metagenome-assembled genome bin SAMEA3663248 (sample SAMEA3663248) | pig gut metagenome | biome: pig gut; feature: pig-associated habitat; material: faeces | place: China | collected 2013
ACAGATCCATTAATAGGATTAAAAGAAAATGTAATTATAGGAAAACTTATTCCAGCAGGAACAGGAATGTCATTATACAGAAATATAGGAATAAATACAGAGAAAAAAGAAGAAGCCGTAGAAACAGTAACAACAGAAAAAGAGAATTCTAAAACAGAAGAAGCTTCAGAAACAATAAAAACACAAGAATAAAACATCAAAACTATCTAACACAGATTGTTAGATAGTTTTTTGTTGCTGATGTATCTTAAAAAACATTATTTATTAATACTTTTTGTTAATGTTCAAACCCAAATTTTCAAATTAGTAGCTCCACGTATCGGTTTCACTTTTCTTTTCGTGCTTTAACCTAAGAAAAGAAAAGGACCAACCGACAGCAGGATGGAACGGATTATATATTAATTATTCTGAACTGTAACTACTTTTTTATATATTTAAATGAAAAATATTGAATAAGTTTCAGAATAATGTTAAAATAAAAATGCTAGTGTAAAAATCGACAAAAATATATATTATTTTTAAGGGGGATATCATGAAAGATATTAAAATTTTTGCTTGTAATTCAGCAGAAGAATTCACGAAAGAAATATGTGATTGTTTAAATTTACCATTAGGAGAAAAAGATTCATTTAAATTTCAAAATGACAACAATTTTGTACAACTAAAAGAAACCGTTAGAGATCAGGATGTGTTTATTGTCCAAACAACAATGCCACCAGTAAACGAAAGAATTATGGAATTATTAATTACAGTAGAAGCAGCAAGAAGAGCTTCTGCTAGAAGAATAACAGTAGTGTTACCATACTTTATGTATTCAAGATCAGATAAAAAAGATCAACCAAGAATACCAGTAACAGCAAAATTAATGGCAAAATTATTAGAAGCAGCAGGGGTAGACAGAGTAATAACATGTGATTTACACAACCCAGCAATACAAGCATATTTTGATATAGCATGTGACAGATTAACTGCAAAACATTTACTAGAAAGATATTTTAAAGAGAAAAATTTAAGTGACATAGTTGTCGTTGCAACAGATGCAGGAAGTTCTAAAAAAGCATATAAATATTCACACTATTTTGAATGTCCACTTGCATTAATAGATAAAAGAAGAGATTCAAATAATGATAATGCAGTAGCAACAGGAATTATAGGAGATATAAAAGGAAAAACAGCATTAATTTTTGATGATGAGGTAAGTACAGCAGGAACACTTATAGAAGCAGCATCTATTTTAAAGGCTCATGGAGCAAAAGAAATATATGCAGGTGCAACACACGGAGTACTAGTAGGCCCAGCAATAGAAAGAATAAAAAATTCAGACATAAAAGAACTAGTAGTAACAAATACTATTCCATTAGAACCAGAAAAAAGAATTGACAAAATAAAAGTTGTTTCAATTGCACCATTATTTGCAGAAGCAATCAGAAGAATAAACGAAGGGGAACCTATGGGAGACCTATTCGAATATGATAAATAAAAATGAAAAAACAAAGGCGACTGATAAGTCGCCTTTACATATTTTTTTAAAATATGTATTAGAATCTTCTTTTCCTTGCTGCTTCTGATTTTTTCTTTCTTTTTACACTTGGTTTTTCATAATGCTCTCTTTTCCTAACTTCTTGTAAAACTCCATTTCTAACGCATTGTCTTTTAAATCTTTTAAGAGCATCTTCTATATTTCCATTATTAACTTTAATTTCTGCCATTTTATTTCCCTCCCCCCACAATATATTGTGTATTTATCTCTATTGGGATTTAACTTTATATATTATAATATGAAATAGGCTTTACTGTCAAGTTTTTTATCAAAAATTATTCACTATTCGTTAATGTTCAGACCAAAATTTTCAAATTAGTAGCTCCACGTGTCGGTTGGACATTTTCTTTTCTTAGGCTAAAGCACGAAAAGAAAATGTCCAATCGACAGCAAGATGGAGCGGATTATATATTAATTAGTCTAAACTGTACCCACTATTCATTCTATTTTATACTTAAGCAAAAACTTTAATACAATAACAAAAAAATGTAAATTTTCATAAAATATATATATTAGATTATATTTTATGGAGGGATTTATGGCTAAAATATTAATTTTTAACAATGATTCAAATAGAATGGAAACATATTATAGAGGAGAAGCTGAGAGAATGCCATATAATAACAACAGAACATTAACTGTAAAAGAGTTTAGAGGTTCAAGCAAAAGTTCTACTTTATGGACAACAAAAAGAACAATGCAAAGCTGGAATACAACAAGATATTTATACGGTGCACCAATTCCTGTAGGTTTTGCTTTTAAAAGACCTTGGGAACGGAGGACATGGATTCCAAAGCCAACATTACGCAGGAGTTGCTTTTGACGTAGGTCAGTTACTCACAAATAGCCAAAGAAATGCTTTATGGAATACTGCAAAAAGTTCCCGGAGTGTGGAGCTATGTAGAACCAAGAGTTTTCACACCTACCTGGGTACATTTTGATAAACGCTTTGGGACTCCTGCATGTAGCACAGGTGGATTTCCTACTTTAAGAAGAGGAAGCATTAGCACTTATGTTTTAATAGCACAAGATGATCTAAATACCTTAGGCTTTGCAACAGGAGGATTAGATGGAATATTTGGCTCTAAAACAGAAAATGCAGTAAGAAATTATCAATATTCAAGAGGATTAGCAGTTGATGGGATTGTAGGATGTAATACTTGGCGCTCACTTCAAGAAAATGTTGTAGGAACTGGAAGAACTAGTACAACAATAGATTAAAAAATACTTGTTCATAATGAAAAACTATGATAAAATATAGCAAATATGTAATCTAGAAAGGAGCTAGAATTGTTTTTATGAAAGTAATATTATTGCAAGATATAAAAGGAGTAGGAAAAAAAGATCAAATAATTAATGCAAATGATGGATATGCAAGAAATTATTTGTTCCCAAAAAACTTAGGAATTGAAGCAACAAAAGAAAACTTATTAAAGCTTCAAGATAAAAAGAATTCGATAGCACACAAGAAGAATATTGAAATAGAAAAAAACAAAGAAATTGCAAAAAAGATAGATACAATTACTTTAAATCTTAAAGTAAAAGCTGGAGAAAATGGCAAAATATTTGGTGGAATAACAGCAAAAGAAATTTCTGAAGAGTTAAAAAAACAACATGAAATTGATATTGATAAAAAGAAAATAATTTTGAAAGAAACAATAAAATTAATAGGAAGATTTGTAGTAGAAATTAAATTCGGAGATGGAATTATGGCAAAATTAAAGCTTAATATAATAGCAGAATAAAGATAGTAAAGGAATGTGATAAAAATGGAAGTCGGGAAAGTGCCACCACATGATACAGAAGCAGAACAAGCTGTTCTTGGGAGTATGTTAACAGATGTAGATGCAGTAGTTGACGCAATAGAGATATTAAAACCAGAGGATTTTTATAGAGAAGATAATAAAAATATATATGAGGCAATGCTGAATTTATATGGAAAAGCAGAACCAATAGATGTTATAACTGTAAAATCAGAATTAACATCAATGGGAAAATTCGAAGTAGTAGGAGGCTTAGAATATCTTGCAACACTTCCAGATAAAGTACCTACTACAACAAATGCGATTAAATATATTCACATTGTAGAAGAAAAATCTATACTTAGAAAATTAATAAAAACAGCAAATGACTTAATATCATTAGGATATGCTCAAAATGAAGATATTGATGTGATAATAGAGCAAGCAGAAAAGAAAATTTTTGATATAATGCAAGGAAAAAATCAAAAAGGATATACTGCATTAAAAGATATATTGGTAGAAAGTTTTGCAGAAATAGAAAAATTATATAATCAAAAAGAAGCTATAACAGGTATTCCTACAGGATTTGCAGATTTAGATTATAAAACTGCAGGTCTTCACAAATCAGATTTAATATTAATTGCTGCAAGACCAGCAATGGGTAAATCAGCATTTGCATTAAATATTGCAACAAATGCTGCAATAAATGCCAAAGTACCAGTAATTATATTTAACTTAGAAATGTCTAAATCACAATTAGTAAACAGAATGTTATGTAGTGAAGCAATGGTAGATAGCAACAAAATAAGAACAGGTAAAATGGATGAAGAAGATTGGGTAAAACTTGCAACAGCATTAGGTCCATTGTCAGAAGCACCTATATATATTGATGATACACCAGGAATAACTGTTTCAGAAATAAGAGCAAAATGCAGAAAGTTAAAATTAGAAAAAGATATTGGACTAGTTGTAATAGATTATTTACAATTGATACAAGGAAGTGGAAAGAAAAATGCTAGCCGTGAGCAAGAAATTTCCGAGATAAGTAGATCTTTAAAAATTCTTGCAAAAGAATTGGATATTCCTGTAGTTGCATTGTCACAATTATCAAGAGCAGCAGAACAACGTGCAGACCATAGACCAATGCTTTCAGACCTTCGTGAATCAGGTGCTATCGAGCAAGATGCAGATATTGTTATGTTTTTATATAGAGATGACTATTATAATCCAGATACAGAAAAGAAAAATATTGCAGAAATAATACTTGCAAAACATAGGGCAGGTTCAACAGGAACGATTGAACTATTATGGCTTGGAAATTATACTAAGTTTGCAAATATAGAGAAGTATAGAGACTAAAAGAGGAATAGTATGAAAAAAGAAATTTTACAAACAATAGAAAAGTATAATTTAATAAATAATGGAGATAAAATAGTAATAGGTGTTTCTGGCGGGCCAGATTCAATATGTTTATTACATATTTTAAATTCAATAAAATCTGAATTAGGTATTTCTATTTATGTTGCGCATATTAATCACATGATAAGAGAAGTAGCAGATGATGAAACAAAATATGTTGAAGAATTTTGCAAAAGAATAGGAGTAGAATGCTATATAAAAAAAGCAGATGTAGTTTCTATTGCCAAAGAAAGTGGTAAAGGAACTGAAGAAACAGGAAGAAATATAAGATATCAATTTTTTGACGAGGTGGCAGAAAAAGTAGGCGCAAATAAAATTGCTACTGCACATAATAAAAATGATAGAGCAGAAACTGTTATATTTAATATTTTAAGAGGAAGCGGATTGTCTGGATTAAAAGGAATAGAAGCAAAAAGAGATGAAAAATACATAAGACCATTGATAGAAATTGGACGAGATGAAATAGAAAAGTATTGCAATGACAATAATTTAGATCCAAAATATGATGAAAGCAATTTGGAAACAGTATATACTAGAAATAAAATTCGAAACATAGTGCTTCCGTACATAAAGAAAGAATTTAATCCAAACATAATAAATACGATAAATAGGTTATCGGAAGTGGCAGAAGAAGAGAATAATTATTTAAATAAAATAACCGAAGATGCGTTTAATAACGTATTAATTGAAAAAAATAAGAACATAGCGTTAGATTTAAAAAAATTTAATAATCTTGAATTAGTAATAAAAAGAAGAGTAATACTATATACTATAAATGAGATCTTGGGCACAACTCAAGGAATAGAAAAAATAAATATAGAAGAAATTATTAATTTATGCACCAAAAACATTGGAAATAAATTTTTAATTCCAACTAAGGCAATAAAAATTTTGGTCAAAAATAAAATAATCTTTTTTATTCCAAACCATGACCTTCCGTAGGAAAACTTAGAAACAAGCTTAATATAACGGAAAAAAAACTTTTGAAAAAGTGTTGAAATTATAAAATCAATATGCTATATTTCATATCATAAAGATTAAGAAATAGGAGTAGTTTATATGAAAAATGGTTTAAAAACATTAGCAATGTGGCTAATTTTAGGGATAATTTTTATATTAATTTTATCTTCAGTATTAGAAAATTCCGAAACAAAACTTACTTATTCGGCTCTTATGTCAGAAATAGCTAAAGGAAATGTTAATACTATAGAAATAGAAGCAGATGGAACAAGGGCATATGTTACTTTAAAAGATTCTAAAATTGAGAAAAAAGTAAATATACCAAGTTTAGAGAGCTTCATGGATAATATTAATGAATATGTTGTAGAAGGAAGCATATCAGTAGAACAAAAAACTCAATCAATTATTATAACAATTTTAACTTTGTTATCACCTTTTGCAATATTAATAATTGGATTACTATTTTGGGTTTTATTTATGAGTAATCCACAAAGTAATAATAAAACAATGACATTTGGTAAAAGTAAAGCAAAAATGGTTGGAGGAACAGAAAAAGGAAAAATTACTTTTAAAGATGTAGCAGGTGTTGATGAAGAAAAAGAAGAATTAGAAGAAATAGTAGAATTCTTAAAATCACCAAAGAAATTTACCGATATGGGAGCTAGAATTCCAAAAGGCGTTTTACTAGTAGGTCACCCAGGAACAGGTAAAACCCTACTTGCAAAAGCAGTAGCAGGAGAAGCAGGAGTACCATTCTTTATAATAAGTGGTTCAGAATTCGTAGAAATGTTTGTTGGTGTTGGAGCATCAAGAGTAAGAGATTTATTTAATGAAGCAAAAAAGAATGCCCCTTGTATAATTTTTATAGATGAGATTGATGCAGTAGGACGCCAAAGAGGAGCAGGATTAGGTGGAGGACATGATGAAAGAGAGCAAACATTAAATCAATTATTAGTTGAAATGGATGGATTTGGTACAAACGAAGGAGTAATAGTAATTGCAGCAACAAATAGACCAGATGTATTAGATAAAGCATTATTAAGGCCAGGAAGATTTGATAGACAAATAGTAGTATCAGCACCAGATGTTAAAGCAAGGGAAGAAATTTTAGAAGTTCATAGTAGAAAGAAAAGAATCTCACCAGAAGTAGATTTAAAGGTAATTGCAAAAAACACAGCAGGATTTGTTGGAGCAGATTTGGAGAACATTTTAAATGAAGCAGCATTACTTGCAGCAAGAAGAAATAAACCAGAAATTGAAATGGAAGAAATAGAAGATGCAATGATAAAAGTGACAATGGGACCAGAAAAGAAGAGCAAAGTAAGAAGCGAAAAAGAAAACAAATTAGTAGCTTTCCATGAAGCAGGCCATGCAGTAGTTAGCAAATATTTACCAACACAAGATACAGTTCATCAAATTTCTATAGTACCACGTGGTATGGCAGGTGGATATACTATGTATAGACCAGAAGAAGATAAAAATTTTATGTCTAAATCTGAGATGGAAGAATCTATCATATCTCTACTTGGAGGAAGAGTAGCAGAAGGATTAGTCTTAGGCGATATCTCTACAGGAGCAAGCAATGATATCGAAAGAGCATCTAAACTTGCAAGAGATATGGTAACAAAATATGGTATGAGTGGAACGATTGGAACAATAACTTTTGGTTCTGGTCAAGAAGAGGTTTTCCTAGGAAGAGACTTTGCGCAAACTAGAAATTATAGCGAAGAAACAGCAGCTATAATTGATGAAGAAGTTAAAAAAATAATAGATAAGGCCTACAAAAGAGCACAAGAAATACTTACAGAACATATGGATAAATTACAAACTGTAGCAGGAGTATTACTAGAAAAAGAAAAAATAGATGGAGATGAATTTGAAGCAATATTTGCTTAAAATAAAAGAGGCATATGAATTTATGTCTCTTTCTTGGCAATTTAAGGAAAATCATGGATTCTTTTCTTAAACTACCAAGAAAAAGCAAAACAATTCACAGAAATTTTCTACGAAATTTTCGTGGGCGAACAAAAACGGGAATATCAGTTTTTATAAAAATTATAATATTTTAATTATATCAATTTTGTTCTAGGATAATTAATTATAGGAGGAAGTTATGGATAATAAATGTCAATGTGGTGGAGACCAAAAAGATGAAAGAATGGAAAAAATATTAAAACCATATAAACAAGATAAAAGTAATTTAATACAGATATTAAATGATGTACAAGAGGCTTATGGATATATTCCAAGAGATGCACAGCTTGCAATATCAGAATATTTAGGAGTCCCAATGGCAGAAATATATGGAGTAATTACATTTTATTCAAGATTTTCATTAAAACCAAAAGGTAAATACAATGTTGCAGTATGTTTAGGAACAGCTTGTTATGTAAAAGGTTCAGAAAAAATATTAGACAAACTAAAAGAAAAACTAGGAATTGATGTTGGACAAACTACAAAAGATGGAAAATTCTCAATAGAAGCAACAAGATGTATAGGCGCATGTGGGTTAGCTCCAGTATTTACTGTAAATGGTGAAGTATATGGCAAAGCTACGCCAGAATTACTAGAAAAAGTAATTGATGAGTATATGAATAAATAAAAGTTAAGAAAGACAAAGGAGGAAAAATGAAAACATTAGAAGAGATAAGAAAGATTAGAGAAGAAAAAAGAAAAGAATTAGATTTAAGAGTAAATTTAAAAGCAAACACTGTAGAAAAACATATATTAGTGTGTAGAGGAACAGGTTGTACTTCATCACATTCGCCACAAATAATAGAAAAATTTAGAGAAATAATAAAAGAAAAAAACATACAAAATGTAAAAGTAATTCAAACAGGATGCTTTGGATTATGTAGTAAAGGGCCTATTGTTATAATAAGACCAGAAGATGTATTTTATTCAATGGTAAAACCAGAAGATTGTGAAGAAATAATTAATACACATATTTTAGGTGGAAATCTAGTAGAAAGATTATTATGCAAAGATATTGATAAATCAGAAGTAAAAAGATTAGATGAACTTAATTTTTATAAAAAGCAGAAAAGAATAGCATTAAAAAATTGTGGCATAATAGACCCAGAGAACATTGACGAATATATTGCTTTTGATGGATATAAAGCTTTAGAAAAAGTGCTATTTGAAATGACTGCTGAAGAAGTAATAAACCAAATTTCGGAATCTGGTTTAAGAGGAAGAGGTGGAGCAGGATTCCCAACAGGTAAAAAGTGGGAATTTACAAGAATTGCAAAAGGCACGCAAAAATATGTTGTTTGTAATGCAGATGAAGGAGATCCAGGAGCTTTTATGGATAGAAGCATATTAGAAGGAGACCCACATTCTGTTATAGAAGCTATGATGATAGCAGGATATAGCATAGGAGCAGATAAAGGATATATTTATGTAAGAGCAGAGTATCCTATAGCAGTGCAAAGATTAAAAGTAGCAATAAATCAGGCAAGAGAATATGGAATCCTTGGAGAAAATATTTTTAATACAGGATTTAATTTTGATGTAGATGTAAGATTAGGAGCTGGAGCCTTTGTTTGTGGAGAAGAAACAGCTCTTCTAGAATCAATAGAAGGAAAAACAGGAAGACCAAGATTAAAACCACCATTTCCAGCAAATTATGGATTATGGGGAAAACCAACATTAATTAATAATGTGGAAACTTATGCGAATGTTACAAGAATAATACTAAATGGTGCAAAATGGTATAGTAGTATTGGTACAGAAAAATCTAAAGGAACAAAGGTATTTGCACTTGGGGGAAATGTTGTAAATGTAGGATTAGTAGAAGTACCAATGGGTACAACTTTAAGAGAGATTGTTTTTGATATAGGTGGTGGAATACCAGGAGGGAAAGAATTTAAAGCAGCTCAAACAGGTGGACCTTCAGGAGGATGTATTCCAAAAGAGCATTTAGATATCCCAATAGATTATGAATCATTATCTGAAATAGGTTCTATGATGGGTTCAGGTGGACTTATCATAATGGATGATACAAAATGTATGGTAAATCTTGCAAAATTCTATTTAGGCTTTATTGTAGATGAATCTTGTGGAAAATGTACACCTTGTAGGATTGGTACAAAAAGAATGTTAGAAATATTAGAAAAAATAACAGAAGGAAAAGCAGATATGGAGGATTTAGAAAAATTAGAAAGACTAGCAGGAACTGTAAAAACTTCTTCTGTATGTGGATTAGGACAAACAGCACCAAATCCAGTGTTAAGTACACTTCGCTATTTTAGAGATGAATATTTAGAACATATTAAAAATAAAAATTGCCCAACAGGTGAATGTAAGGCACTTTCACACATGCAAATTAATCCGGAAAAATGCAAAAAATGCGGACTTTGTGCTAGAAATTGCCCAGTAGGAGCAATTATAGGAAGCCGTGAAGAAGGATATAAAATAGATGTTGATAAATGTATCAAATGTGGACTTTGCAAAAGCAAATGTAATTTTAAAGCTATATAAAACTTGTATAAGAAAGGAGACTTTAAATGTCTGAAAAAATAAAATTAACCATTGATGGCAAAGAGGTAGAGGTAAATAGAGGTACAACAGTGCTTGAAGCAGCAAGAAAATTAAATATTGATATTCCAACGTTGTGTTTCCTAAAAGAAATAAATCAAGCCGGAGATTGTAGGATGTGTATAGTAGAAATTGCAGGAAGAAGGGGATTTGTTCCATCTTGTATAACTATGGCAGAAGATGGAATGGAGGTAAAAACAAACACACCTGAACTTGAAGATTCAAGAAAGATTATGCTAGATTTAATATTATCTAGTCATAATAGAGATTGTTTAACTTGTGTAAGAAATGGAAATTGTGAACTTCAAGCATTAGCACAAAAGTATGGAGTAACAAATGTAGAATATGAAGGACAAAAGGTAAATGATTCAATTGATGAATTATCTCCATCAATTGTAAGAGATAACAGTAAATGTATAATGTGCAAAAGATGTGTTGCAACATGTAAAAACATACAAGGGATATCTGCAATATCAGTTGCAGGAAGAGGATTTGAATCTCATATAGCTACTGAAAACGAAAACAGTTTAAATGATGTAAATTGTACCTTTTGTGGGCAATGTATTGAAGCATGTCCCGTTGGAGCATTAAGAGAAAAAGACGATACTAAACTTGTATGGAGAAAATTAAGAGATAAAGATACATTTGTTGTAGTACAAACTGCCCCTGCAGTAAGAGTTGCACTTGGAGAAGAGTTTGGAATGGATATTGGAACAAATGTAGCAGGTAAAATGGTAACAGCTCTAAAAAATCTAGGATTTGATAGAGTATTTGATACAAATACAGGAGCAGATTTAACAATTATGGAGGAGGCAAATGAATTTGTAGAAAGACTTACAAAAGGCGAAAATTTGCCTATGATAACATCTTGTAGCCCAGGATGGATAAGATTTATAGAGATGAACTACCCAGAACTATTGGATAATCTTTCTACTTGTAAATCTCCACATCAGATGTTTGGTGCAATATTAAAAAGCTATTATGCAAAAAAAGCAAATATAGATCCAAAGAAAATGTTTGTTGTATCAGTAATGCCATGCATCGCAAAAAAGTTCGAAAGATCAAGACCAGAAATGAGAAATGATGACTTAGATAATGTTGATGCTGTTATAACAACGCGTGAATTAGCAAGAATGATAAAACAAGCAAATTTAGAATTCAAAAATTTAGAAGAAGGTGCATTTGATGACCCAATGGGAGAAGCAACAGGTGCTGGAGCAATATTTGGTACAACAGGAGGAGTTATGGAGGCAGCTCTTCGTACGGCGGCGGAAACAATAACAGGAAAAGAGCTCGACGAAATTGAATTCGAAGAAGTAAGAGGAGAAAAAGGCATAAAAAGAGCAACAATTGATATTGAAGGAAAGAAGATAAATATAGTTGTTGCGCATGGGTTATCTAATGCGAGAAAAATATTAGAAGAAATAAAACAAGGGAAAGCAGATTATCAATTTGTAGAAATAATGGCATGCCCAGGAGGATGTATTATGGGTGGAGGACAACCAATAGTAAATTCAAAAACAAGAAGTCAAGTTGATGTAAGAGCAAAAAGAGCAAATGCTCTATATGAAATAGATGAAAAAAGTAAAATTAGAAAATCACACGAAAATCCAGCAATAAAGAAACTATATTCAGAATTTTTAGAAAAACCAGGAAGCTATAGAGCACATAAATTACTTCATACTCATTATGAAAAAAGAGAAAAATACAATAAATAAAAAATATTATTTACAAAAACAAAAAAAGATTATATTATAATTATAGAAAAATTAGGAAGGAGAAGATAAATGACAGAAACAGAAAAATTAAAAGAATATTTATTTAATGAAAAAAAGTGCGGCTGGGACACAATATCAGAAGAAAAAAAGTTTGAGATAGACAAATTTTCTACCGAATATATGTATTTCTTAAATAAGTGTAAAACAGAAAGAGAATGCGCAGAATTCATAAAACAAATATTAGAAGAAAACGGATTTACCAATTTGAGAGATAAATTAGTTTTGCTTCCAGGAGATAAAGTTTACTATATGAATAGAAACAAAACTATTTATGCTGCTGTTATTGGAGAAAAACCAATAGAGGCAGGAATGAACATAGTTGGATCACATATCGATTCTCCAAGATTAGATTTAAAACCAAACCCACTATATGAAGATATGGGCTTAGGATATTTAAAAACTCACTATTACGGAGGAATAAAGAAATATCAATGGACAGCAATTCCATTAAGTATTCATGGAGTATTTGTTAAAACAACAGGTGAAAAGATAGAAATAAAAATAGGAGAAGAAGAGAATGATCCTATATTTACAATTACAGACTTATTGCCACATTTGGCTCAAGAACAAATGGAAAAGAAGTTAAAAGATGGAATAGATGGAGAAAATTTAAATTTACTTGTTGGCAGTGTTCCAATTGGCAATGAAACAATCTCTGAAAGAGTAAAATTAAATATTCTTAAAATATTAAATGACAAATATGGTATTGTAGAAAAAGATTTTATGAGTGCAGAGATAGAAATCGTACCAGCTTTTAGAGCAAGAAGCTTAGGTTTTGATAGAAGTATGGTGGCAGCTTATGGCCAAGATGATAGAGTATGTAGTTATTGTAATCTAAGAGCACTTTTAGAGGCTACAAAGCCAGAAAAAACTGCAGTTTCAATATTTGCAGACAAAGAAGAAATAGGAAGTATGGGAAATACAGGAATGGAATCTCAAGTTTTTGATACATTTATTTCAGAATTGTTAAATAAAACAAATGAAAACAAACCAAATCTACTTCAAAAGGTATTTTGCAATTCTAAAATGTTATCAGCAGATGTAGATGCAGGAATGGACCCAATGTATTCAAATGTATCAGAAAAAAATAATAGTTCATATTTAGGACATGGAATAGCTATGAACAAATACACAGGATCAAGAGGAAAAGCAGGAGCTTCTGATGCAAATGCTGAGTATGTTGCAGAAATAAGAAATATGTTAGAAAAAGCAAATATAAAATATCAAATGGGTGAATTAGGGAAAGTAGATGAAGGTGGTGGAGGCACAATTGCATATATTTTAGCAAACAAAGGAATAGATGTTTTAGATTGTGGAGTACCAGTATTATCAATGCATGCACCTTATGAGGTGGTAAGCAAATTTGATATTTATGAATCATATAGGGCATATAAGGAGTTTTTTAAATAATAGATTTAGGAGGAACAGATTTGGCAGAAAAAGAACTAATATTAATAGTAAATTTTTATGGTCAATACAATCAATTAATTGCAAGAAGAGTAAGAGAATGTAATGTATATTCTGAAATAGTGCCATATAAAATATCTATAGAAGAAATAAAAGCAAAAAATCCAAAAGGTATAATTTTTACAGGTGGATCTGCAAGTGTATATGAAGAAGGAGCACCTAAATGTGATAAAGAAATATTTAATTTAGGAATTCCAATACTTGGAATTTGCTATGGAATGCAACTTATGACAAATACTCTAAATGGAGAAGTTCAAAGGGCAAATAAAAGAGAATATGGAGAAACAAATGTACAAATAGATAATGATTCAAAGCTTTTCCAAGGACTAGAAGAAGAAAATATTTGCTTAATGAGTCATACGGATTTTGTAGCAAAAGTGCCAGAAGGTTTTAAAAAAATTGGAAGCACAGAAAACTGCCCAATTGCAGCAATGGAGAATGAAGAAAAAGGATTTTATGGAATTCAATTTCACCCTGAAGTAAATAACACAAAAAATGGTACAAAGATAATTAGAAATTTTATATATGGAGTTTGTAAATGCAAAGGTAATTGGACAATGTCTTCATTTACAGAAACAAAGATAAAAGAATTAAAAGAAAAGATTGGAGATAAAAAAGCTTTATGTGCATTATCTGGAGGAGTTGATTCTTCTGTTGCGGCAGTTTTATTACATAAAGCAATAGGAAAAAACTTAACATGTATCTTCGTTGACCACGGACTACTTAGAAAAAACGAAGGAGACGAGGTAGAAGAAATCTTTAAGAATCAGTTTGATATTAATCTAATAAGAGTGAATGCTGAAGAACAATTTTTAAATAAGCTACAAGGAGTAACTGACCCAGAAGAAAAAAGAAAAATAATAGGGGAAGAATTTATAAGAATTTTTGAAGCTGAGGCTAAAAAAATAGGTAAAGTAGATTACTTAGTACAAGGCACAATTTATCCAGATGTAATAGAAAGTGGACTTGGAGAGGCAGCTACAATAAAAAGCCATCATAATGTTGGTGGACTTCCAGAGCATGTAGATTTTACAGAAATTATTGAGCCTCTACGCGATTTATTCAAAGACGAAGTGCGTGTAGCTGGATTAGAATTAGGTATACCAGAAAATTTGGTGTATAGACAACCATTTCCAGGACCAGGCTTAGGAATAAGAGTAATTGGAGAATTAACAAAAGAAAAACTAGATATCTTAAGAGATGCAGATTATATATTTAGAGAAGAAGTAAAAAATGCAAATTTAGATAAAGAACTAAACCAATATTTTGCAGTATTAACAAATATAAAAAGTGTTGGAGTTATGGGAGATTGTAGAACTTATGATTATACAATAGCTTTAAGAAGTGTAAAAACAACAGACTTTATGACAGCAACTTGGTCAAAAATTCCGTATGAAATATTGGAAAAAGTTTCCAGCAGAATTATAAATGAAGTAAAACATGTAAATAGAGTTGTTTATGATATAACAAGTAAACCACCAGCAACAATAGAGTGGGAATAAAAAATATTTTAATCATATAAATCACCTTGTTTAATAATATTAAACAAGGTGATTTTTGTGAAGAAGAAAATAGCTATAATGCTAATATTTATACTTATTATGGCTTTGCCGTTTCAAATATTTGCACAAGATGATGAAGAAACAGATTATATTTGGCTAAAGCAAGAGATTGAGATTGCACAAAATATAAAAGAACCTGTTATATATTCAAAATCAGCAGTAATATATGATAGAGGAAGCAAAACCATATTATATGGTAAAAACGAACATGAAAGGTTGCCTATGGCTTCAACTACAAAGATTATGACAGCAATAATTTTAGTAGAAAATGTGAGTGATTTAAGCAAAGAAATTGAAGTAGTAAAAGAAGCAGCAATGGTGGGAGGGTCATCATTAGAATTGAAAACAGGAGATAAAATTACTTACGAAGGGCTTTTATATGGGCTATTATTGTGCTCTGGAAATGATGCTGCAGCACAAATTGCAATAAGTATGGCAGGAAGCATAGAAGAATTTGCAGACCTAATGAATGCAAAAGCCTATTCATTAGGTTTAAAAGATACACATTTTATTACTCCACATGGATTAGATGAAGAAGGTCACTATACTACTGCTTATGAACTGGCTGTTATTGCAGACTACGCATTAAATATGCAAAAAATTGCTGAAGTGGTTTCAACAAAAAATTATACAATAGCTGTAAATGGATACCCAAGAGCACTTACGAATACAAATGAATTATTAGGTTATTTAGAAGGAGTAAATGGAGTAAAAACGGGATTTACACATAATGCAGGCAGATGTTTAGTAACATCTGCTATAAGAGATAATTTTAATATAATAACTGTTGTATTAGGAGCAGACACAAAAAAGATCAGAACAAGAGACTCAATTAATCTAATAGAATATGTATATAAAAACTATAAACTAATTAATTTAGAAGATAGAGTAGAAGAGGCATATCAAAATTGGAAACTAGTAAACGAAAACAGAATAGAAATAACAAAAGGCATACCAACAAGCAAAATAGAAGTAAAACTTGGAAAAATCAAATATACGAAATATCCAATCAGAAAAGAAAGCTTAGAAAATATTAATATAGACATAAAAACATATAAATTAAAGCTAAACGCACCAGTAAAAGAAAACTACCAACTTGCAAACATCATAATAAGCATAGACAACAAAGAAATTATGAGAGTACCAATCGAAATAAAAAAAGAAATAGCAAAAAAAGGAATAAAAGAATATATAATTGAAACACTAGAACTGCTTTCAAATTAAAAAGACCAAGGGACACATTCAGACACTGGGACTTAAGTTTTTGTCTAGCAGTTTTCAGACATTTCAGCAAAAAAAGAATATTTTTTTATTATATAGGAAAAGTACTGAAAGCACTGTATTTTTATTTTGAAAATTAAGACATATAAAAAACGATAAAATATTGATATTTCAACATTTTATCGTTTTTTGTTTGGAGGCGACACCCGGATTTGAACCGGGGAATCGGAGTTTTGCAGACTCGTGCCTTACCACTTGGCTATGTCGCCATAAATTTAAAAAAATGTGGAGCGGGAAACGGGGCTCAAACCCGCGACCTATGCCTTGGCAAGGCATCGCTCTATCAACTGAGCTATTCCCGCATGAATTATAAAGCAATTATTATAATAACAAAATAAATATAAAAAGTCAATACAAATTTACAAATAAAAACTGATTAAAGTTACAGTTCAGACTAGTTAATATATAATCCGCTCCATCTTGCTGTCGGTTGGACATCTTCTTTTCTTAGGCTAAAGCTCGAAAAGAAAAGTGCAACCGACACGTGGAGTTACTAATTTGAAAATTTAGGTCTGAACATTAACTGGTTAAATATTAAATACAGCAGTTCTTTAAGAGATGCAGAAAAAGTTTTCTCCAATCTGAGGAGAAAAAAAGTACTATATCCTGCAAGATAAAGTAATGCTATTAGCAAGTACAAAAGTGATATTTTTTTACATAATCTGTTGAAAAAAACGCTGAAATGTAGTATAATAAATGCGTGTAGAGATTATGAAATTCTAAAAAACGACATTTTTATACAAAAAATTCAAATAATCTCTAAAGCATACGGAAATAAAGAAAAACAATATGTTATTTGAGAAAACAGCTAAAATGTTATGCAAATGTCATATTTAAATATACAAATGAATATTTTTTTTGATAGCGTATTTCCTTAAGTAATTTTTTACTTATATAAATATAATATGTGCGAGAAACCAATTTATGCTATTGAAAAATATAAAAAAATCAATATAATTAATATAATATATATATAAGGAAGGTATGTGTATGAAGAAATTTAAAATTTTATTAGGATTACTTGTTTTTGTATTAACATTAAGTTTTTTAGAAATTAGAGTAAACGCAATAAACGAACCAATGATATTAAATATTAATGAAACAAGACCATTTAGTGATGATGATGGGGATGAAACAGTAGGAAATGACAAATATACAATATTTAGCAATCCAGCACAAACAATATTTAAGATAGGTGAACGATTAGAAACAAGCGAAGAACTACAATACTTAAAAAGTTTATATTGTTTAAGATTTGGATTAGGTTTTGGTGCTGAAAATACAGACATACAAAATCTACAAGACATTACATATAATAAATTGGGAAATCTAAAAACAAACGTAGATGAAATAATTGAATATTATACCAATACTGTTGGATACAATAACATAGATACAGAATACACATATATAGATACAGACAACGAAGAATATCTTTTTACACCATATAACTGTATTTTATGGTTAGCAGATAATATCGCTTTAATAAATGAAAATATTCAAATTACAGATTCTGAAATTGTTGATTTATTAACAAATGCAGGAATATTTCCATTGCCACAAAACAACACATTAAAATTAACATTAGATGATATAGATGTTATTCAGCAATGTGCCTTTTGGACATTTTCAAATTATGCAGGGTTTATAACAGAAGATCAAGCTATAGATAACTTGTTAAAAATAAACACTTCAAATTTAGATGAAATAGATACTACACGACAAAGAGGAAAGCAAGTAAAAAAATTATATGATTATTTAGTAACATCAGCTAAAAAAGGTGCAGCAAGCTATGGAACAGGAAATGTAAGACCAATAAATGGAGAAGTGAATTTACCAGGAGTGGAATTAGAAACAACATTATCAGCAACAGTTTTTGAAAAAAGTTTTGAATATAATGGAATAAGTAATTCGTATTATGTTGTAGGGCCTTTCAAATTAAACATTACAAATCCAAATGATTCTTGGAACATTGATGTCGTTCCTACATTTGGATATAAATCAACAATTACGGCAACAGAATATACTATTATAAATAGAGCAATGTTAATAACAATAAATAATGAAGTCGTAACTAATTTTAATTATGATATTAAAGATGGTGAACAATTTTATGTGGCAATAAATAAAGATAGTATGGATGGAGCAACAATAGTTGAATTTAAATTGAGTATAGATTATACATATTCAAGAATAGATAGAATTGCTACTTTATGGACTGCTGAACCAAGTGATCAACCAGTATTATTAGTAGAAGATGAGGTTATAGATGGTAATGGTAATACAGAAACAGTTGTAGAAAACAGAAAACCAGACTTTGCACTTCGTAAATACATAACAAAAATAGAAAGAGATGGAGAAGAAGTAACTATAGCTTCAAGAGTTCCAGTTCCAGATACATCTACACTTACAACAGGAGAATCAACAACAGCAATATATAAACACTTAAAAACGCCAGTAGAAGTAAAAACAGGAGATATTGTTACTTATACAATAGCGGTATATAATGAAGGAAATATAGAAGGTAGAGTAACGAAAATAACAGATTATATACCAGCAGGATTAGAATATGATGCTACATTAAATACGGATATTACTGCAAATTTAGATGGTAACAAACTAGAAATAACATTAAATGGAAATAATTTACCAGCTTTTACAGGGGAAGGAATATCAAGCACATCGGTTAGTGTCAAATTAAGAGTAACAGCAACACAAAATCAAAAAGATCAAGTATTTACAAATATAGCAGAAATATCGGCGTTTGCACTAGAAGGAGAAGAAATAAATTCAGATAGAGATTCAACGCCAGATAATTTAGAAATGCCAACAGATTTAGAAAACTATTGGGGAACAAATATAATTCAAGGTGAAACAGAATCAGAAAATTATTATGTAGGACAAGAAGATGATGATGACTTTGAAAAAGTGTTTATAAGAGGAGTAAATGCAGACTTTGCGCTTCGTAAATATATAACAAGAGTAGAAAGAAATGGAGAAGAAGTAATAATTTCATCAAGAGTACCATCTATTGATTTTTCAAATATAAAACCAACAAAAGATATGGCAAGAGAAACAACAGCAACATATAAACACTCAAAGAAACCAGTAGAAGTGAAAACAGGAGATATTGTTACATATACAATAGCTGTATATAATGAAGGGCAAATAGAAGGAAAAGTAACAGAAATTATTGATTACTTACCAGATGGAATAGAGTTTGTACCAGAAAAAAACCCAGATTTTGTTGCAGTAAGAGATGGAGACGACATACAAAACTTAAGTGAAGATGATATACAAGAAATACTACAAGAAGCAGAAACTACTAAAAAATACTTATATCAAATATTAGATAACAAATTAATAATAAAATATTTAGAAGAATATACATTAAATCCAATAACTGCAGACACAGATAAATTAGATAGCAAGGAAATAAATATAGTATGTAAAGTAATTGCTATCGAGCAAGAAGCAGATTTAGTATTAACTAATATGGCAGAAATATCTGAATACGAAGTAGAAGGAGATATAGAGGATAGAGATTCAAAACCAAACTATCCAGCAATACCAACAGACTTAGAAAACTATTGGGGAACAAATATAATTCAAGGTGAAACAGAATCAGAAAATTATTATGTAGGACAAGAAGATGATGATGATTTTGAAAAAGTAGTAATAAAAGGAGCAAATTTTGACTTAGCACTTCGTAAATTTATTTCATCAATCAAGAGAAATGGAGAAGAAATTCTAGACGAAGATAGATCTCCTGAAGTAGATATAAGTACACTTACAACAACTACAACAGCAAGTTATACACATTCAAAAGATGCAGTAACAGTAAAAACTGGAGATATCGTAACATATACTCTAAGGGTATATAATGAAGGAGAACTTAATGGATATGTTAATACTATTACAGAACATATTCCAGAAGGATTAGAGTTCATTCTAGATAGTGATGTAAATACAACATATATGTGGACATTTGAAAATGTACTAAATATAAATATAATAAATACAAATTATTGGTCTAAGGCTCGTACAGATAATGGAGAAGTAGAAGGACTACTAAAAGGATATGATGGAGGAAGAGATTTAGACTATAGAGATGTAAAAATAGAATTTAAAGTAATTGCACCAAATACATATGAAAATGAAATAGTAAATATTGCAGAAATTTCAAATTCAGTTGCAGTAAATGAAAATAATCAAATATTAAATATTAGTGATAGGGACTCTGTAAATCCGGTAAATATTGAAAATTATATATTAAAACCAGCACCAGAAAATAGTACTTATCAAGAAGATGATGATGATTATGAAAGATTACAAGTTAGATACTTTGACTTAGCTTTACGTAAATTTATTACAGCTGTAAATGAAACTGAAGTAACATCAAGAATACCAGAAGTAGTGTTAAATGAAGAAACAGGAGATTTAGAATATATACATGATAAAACACCGGTAGAAGTAGTAAATGCAGATTTAGTAACATATACAATAAGAGTATACAATGAAGGTTCAATTGCAGGATATGCTGAAGAAATAGTAGATGATATACCAGCAGGACTTGTATATATTCCTACAAATACAGTAAATAAAAGTTATAGATGGAAGATGTTAGATAGCCAAGGAAATGAAACAGAGAATGTAGAAGAAGCAGTAAGGTTAACTACAGATTATCTATCAGAAGCATATGGAAACACTCTTATGAGTGATGAAGACAATATTAATCCAAACTTAATAAATCCATTTGATAGCAATTTACCAATAAGCAATATAGAACCATTTAACCCAGATTATAGAGATGTTAAATTGGTATTCCAAGTAGATGATTCAGCTGTTCCAGTAGAAAATGAAGACAGAATTATTATAAATCATGCACAAATTGCAGAAGATAGTGATGATGATGAAGATTCAACTCCAGGAGAATGGATTGACGGTGAAGATGACCAAGATGTTGAAAGCATATATGTTAAAACTTTTGATTTAAGCTTACAAAAATGGGTAACAAAAACTATTGTGACAATAGATGGAGTAACGACTACGACAGAAACAGGATTTAAACCAAATGTAGGACTTACAGAACAAGAAGGAAGACCAAATAACGAAAATGAGCCACTAGCACAAGTTGTAATTGACAAGAAAAAAATTAACAAAACGGAAGTAAAATTTGTATATTCAATAAGAGTAGCAAATGAAGGTGATATAGCTGGATATGCTACAGAAATTACAGATTATATTCCAGAAGGATTAAAATTTGTACAAGAAGATAACCCAATTTGGGAAAAGGTTGGAGAAACAAAAATAGTAACCCATGCACTAGAAACAACATTACTAAATCCAGGAGAAAGCAAAGAAATCGAAGTTATATTTACTTGGATAAATGACGAGAACAATCTTGGAGTAAAAACAAATATTGCAGCAATTACTGCAGATTATAATGAATATGGAGATGCAGCAGATATCGATTCAACACCAGGAGATATAGATATTACACAATATGATCACGAACAAGAAGATGATGATGATTATGCATTAGTAATATTAACAGTAAAAACTGGTGGGGGAAATTCATATATAGCAATAGGATTAGTTGTAATTGCAATTATAGCAACAGGAATAGTACTTATTAAAAGATATGTATTATAATGAATAAAAATATTGGCCTTACTTGATTT
>SAMEA3663248__coassemble_413_pt1 | contig 15861 bp, 16 predicted proteins | sample SAMEA3663248__metabat2_high_PE_016 | metagenome-assembled genome bin SAMEA3663248 (sample SAMEA3663248) | pig gut metagenome | biome: pig gut; feature: pig-associated habitat; material: faeces | place: China | collected 2013
TATTTTTCATATAAACTTTTTATTTTTTCCATTTATAATCACATCTTTTCCTTATTAAAGTGTTTTTGAATACCTTTCTATATCTGGTCTTGTCCCAAATATAGTCATTAATCATTTTTATTTACCTTTCTAATAAAATTTTTACTGTAATAATAATTTACATTTTTATATTCATCTATCATATCTTGGTATATACTATCATTTTTATTTATAAACTCATCATTTTCTTTATAAAAAGTATCACTAATTACATCAACATGACTTTTTAAATCACTCATATATTGCATATAGTTATTACCTTTTAATCCCACATAATCGAAAAATTGATTCATTAAGAAGATTGGACTAATAGTTTCGCCTTCTCCTATAAACTCTTTATCAAAAACTTCTTTAGCAGTCTCATTTGCATATATTATATATGGAATTTCATAATAGTTTTCAAATCCTTCAATTGTAGATAAATCCAAATTTATTCCTATTTGCTCATATCCCAAATTATTTTCTCCAAGATATGGATTATGATCTCCAAATAGTATTACTATTACCGGTTCTTCTTCACCTTCGAAATAATCTATTAGTTTTTTTAAAGCTTTATCAGTCTTTTTTATTCCATAAAAATATTCATTTAACATATTATATATATCTTCATCATAATTATTATTGTCAAAAAAATATTCTTTACCTATATAACTTTTATCATAATATGGACCATGATTTTGATAAGTTACTGAAAAATTAAAATATGGAATGTTGTCAGATTTAGCATTATTATATCCTTCAATAATATAATCAAAAAAATCATAATCTTGCATAAAATCTGATTGTATATCAGCAAATTTATTTTCATAATAAAAATAATTATCGAATCCTAAATTGGGATTAATACTTGCTCTATTATAAAATGCTCCATACATAGGATGCATAGCTTCTGTACGATATCCTTGTTCTTTAAAATACCATACATAAGAATTTGTTGCTTTTCTATAGGTAGGATGAATATCAAAACCTGTTATAAAGTTTCTTTCTGTAACAACCGTTCCTCCCCCGAAAATAGTAGTCAGTAGATTACCACTTATAGATTTTTCTTGAATATCATGGAAATTTTTATAAATATCTTCATTAAAATCTATTGCATTAAATTTTGAAAAATCATTATATGCTTCTAGCATAATTGCTATAACATTTACTTTTTTATTTTCATCTATATTTTCATAGGTATATCGTTCTAATGCACTTTTGGCTTCATTTTCATTATAACCTTTTGGAGCTTCATATTTGCCATCTTCAAGAGTATATATAAATGGATACACTAGACCTCTTATTTGGTACTGCCTTGTGGTAATCCAAATATTTATTAAACTTGTATCTCCCACTGAATTGTATATGGTAGCATCTGTCAATATAAATTTATACAAACATAGCATTAAAACTATAATTAATAAAATAGCTACAATTTGTTTCTTTATATTTATTATCATCTTTGGTATATATTTTTTTAATATTATAACTGTGGGTATCATAAGAATTATAGCTAAAATAGTATATTTTTTTATAACAATACTATATCTTTGAGCCATTATAAATGCCTCTTTTATAATAAAAAGATCCTGGAATTTTACTATGTCATCACGATAAGTTATTTTAGTTTGATTAGCAACACCTAAAACAATAATTAGTAAACTTGTTATTAAAAACGAAATGTGAACTCTTTTGCTAATAAAATATAACAGTAAAATTATTAAAAGTATTGGTAAAAAATTTAAGAAAAACAACTTTGGTTCAAAATATGTTCTATACATAATAATATTTAAATTAGTATTAGTAAAGCAAAAACTTAGCATTGTTAAAAGCACTGAAATTGCTATTAATATTAACATCTTAATTATTATTTTTTTGCTATTGGGTTTTAAGAATTTCATATATTACTCCTTGAATCATCTATTATTATATTTTAATACTATTTGCTTAATCTTTTTATTTTCAATAAATATTTTGTATTACTATTAAAAAATCTTTTTATTCTTTTTGGTTTTTTTAATAATCAATATAACCATTCTAAATGTAATTTTCTAAATATTTTTGGAGCTCTTTTTCTTGCACCACTTTCTGTTATACATCATAAATTGGGTCTATCTTTTTCAATTCATTAAATGTATCTATTTCTATAATATCGTTTTCTTTGCATTCCCTCACATTTACTTTATAATTTGCTTTGCAAATATCTAGCGGAACTTGATCCCAATATCTTTCTTTACCTCCTGGCATATTATACACTTTTTCTATATCTTTGCTAAGTTGTTTTCCATCTTTTGCAGTATAATAAGATATGCCATACATTTGATAGCAATTATATCCTCCTACTTTTTGCTTTGTTATTATCCCATTTTTTGTTTCGAAGCACCAATCATCTGTAACATCAACATATTTCCCTAAAAAGTTAGTATTGTATTCATATTTTCTTACTAAATTAGAATTATATAAAATTAAATCTGATTCCAAAACATAACTGTTTGATAATAAATCTTTTATCAAAAATGCTGAAGAAATGTTATTTGCTTCATTATAATTTTTATTTTCTATAATTTTAATATTAGGATATTTCTTTAATAAAACTTCAAATTGTTCTCCTAAATAACCAGTAACAATAACTATTTCTGGAATTTCAGATTTTACTACTGCATCTAGCAAGGTTTCTATTATTCTTTTACCATTTACTAATACTAATGGTTTTGGAGTATTTAGTGTAATAGGTACCATTCTTGAGCCAAATCCTGCAGCTAAAAATATTGCTCTTTTTACTCTGTATGGCTCTAATGACTTCAATCCTTTATCTGTAATCATATTATCTTCATTTATCAAATTTTCATTTAATAAATCTGTTACAACTTTATTCACCGTACCTAGTGACAAATTTGATAATTCTGCTAAATTCCTTTGTGATAGTTTTGTTTTTTCCCTTTCAATTGTCGTCAAAATTTCAAATTGATTATATGTAAGCTCCATTTATCTTGCTCCTTTTATGTTCTTTTCTGTTAATTAAATATACTATTCCTTTAACAATTACATTAAATAACAAAATGATTAATGATATTATTGCAGCTTCACCAAGCATCATATTTCCTTCATAATTATTTATCAATAATGATAGTGGCATTGTTGATGTATTAAATAGAAATGTTACTGCAGAAATTGTTACCATTGAATTCACAAAAAAATATGCAAACATTTCTCTTATAGTAATTTTAGTACATGGAATTATGATATCCTTAATGGCTCTAAACATATTAATATTGCACGTTTTTGCAACTATTTCATAATTTTTATTTACTTTTTGCAATGCATTATATGCCATTAAATATGGAGAAGCCATAAAATGTACAATATTTACTAATATTAATATTGTATAAGTATTATATATAAAAGTATTTTTAAAGCTTATCGTATAAGATAAACCTAACACTATCCCTGGTATTGCCAATGATGATATTGCTAATATATGAATAAATTTTGCTGATTTACCTCCAATTCTTGCTGTTACATACGCTGTAAAATATGCTATTATTGTACCAAAAATTGAAACCATAAAGGCAATCAATAATGAATTATATATATTTTCTAAAACATCATTATCAAATACATATTTAAAATGTTGCAAAGAAAATGACATATTGTTGGCTGTATTAGCAACAAATGCATAGTATACAAAAGATCCTAATATGATAAATATACACATCAAAATTAAATAAACAAACATTGTTAATACTATATCTTTAGTTTTTGAGCTTGATATTATAAATTTCTTTTTTATTTCTCCATTTGTGAAGTCTTTTGAAAAATTATCAAATAAAAAAGATATAATAGCAGGAATTAATAAAAATAATCCTATCATTGTTCCTTTTGAAAAATCTAGTAGTCCTATTACTTCTTTATATAAGAATACCGGTAATGTAATAAATTTACCACCTACAGCAAGAGGCACTCCATAATCTGTAAATATCATGGTAAATACAGCAAATATAGCAGATATAATTGGTTTTTTCAAATAACATAAAGTTACCTGCCTAAAAGTCTGCCATTTATTGAGTCCAAGTACCTTCGCACTATCATACATATTATTATCTATATAATTAAATCCATCATCTAGCATTAAGAAAGCTACCGGAAATGAATAAAGTATAGAACCTATAATTATTCCATTCATCCCTATAATATTGAATCCTAGCCATTTAGATATAATACCATTTGCACCAAATAGATTGATTAATCCTAATCCATGCGATATTGATGGTATTAACATAGGAAGTGTTAAAAACACTTTTAATATTGCTCGGTGTTTTATATTCGTTCTGTTAAGTGTATATGCTAATACATAACTAATTAAAATTGAAATACTTGTTGCAATTGTTGCTACTAATAAAGAATTAACAAAAGACTCTTTAAATGCATTTGAAGTTATTAAGCTCCCAAAATCAGACCATTGAACTCTAATAAGCATTTCTATAAGTGGATAAAAAACAGAAATTGCTAAAAATAAAAGTATTAGTATGTTTAGTTTACTTCTTTTCTTCATTATAATCTATTTCTCCTGTACATTTATTTATTGATTCTACTTTTTCTAAAAGATGATTAGTAACAAAATTTTTTACAAATTCGTTTTTTGGATTATTGAATACTTCTACTGGTGTATCTATTTGTTGTATTTTTCCTTCATTTAAAATCATAACTCTATCAGATAAAGAAAGAGCTTCCTCTTGATCGTGAGTTATATAAATCATAGTCGTTTTTAATTTTTCTTGTATATTTTTAATTTCTTTTCTAAGTGCTAATCTGTTATCTGCATCTAATGCAGACATTGGTTCATCAAATAAAATAATATCTGGCTCTAATGCCAAAGTCCTTGCTATTGCTACTCTTTGTTTTTGACCTCCGGAAAGCTCATGCGGATATTTTTTTATATGTGCCTTCATATTTACCATCTCTAACATCTTTAAGCTTTCCTCTTTTGCTTTTTCTTTGTTCTTTAATTTAATATTTAAGGCATACATAACATTCCCTAAAACAGTCATGTTAGGGAATAATGCATAATCTTGAAAAACAATTCCCATTCCTCTTCTTGCAGGATCTTCATTAGTAATTATTTTTCTGTTTTTTGTGATTTTCCCTTCAGTAGGAGATTCAATCCCTATTATAATCCTTAGTAATGTAGTTTTTCCACAACCAGAAGAACCTAATATAGATAAAAATTCTCCATCTTCTACCGAAAATGTAATATTATCTAATACTTTTTTTCCATTATACACTTTTGTTAAATTTTTGACTCTTAACTTAACCATTTATTTCGCCCCATTTTTCTATTAGCTCTTCTTTAGTTTCAATACTATCTATTCCTGACATATTTGCTTCTTTAAGATCTGTTGGATAATTTTTTATATTATTTTTTTGATCTTTTAATAACACATCTGGCATATAATTTTCTTTATCATATCTACTAAAATCTGTTATTAACCATTGAAAAACTTTTTTTACATTTTCGTTTTCTTCTCTACCTTTTATTATTCCGCAAGACGTTGTATTGTATGGTGCTCCAGTCTCTAGTGCAACTATTTTAAAATTATATCCTTCATTAATTGCTGAAACTCCTTGAGCAGTCATCCCCATTGCAATTGCTATCTCACCTTGTTTTAATAGATTAGTAGGTCCTGAACCAGAAGTAGTAAATTCTCTTAAATTCTCCTTTAAATCTTTAAAATATTTAATTGCATTTTCTTCTCCCATTACATTTATTGCATTTAAGAAAAATGCATATCCTGTTCCAGAAGTCTTTGGATCTGGCATTGCAATTAAATTTTTATATTCAGGCTTTAATAAATCTTCATATGTTTTTGGAATTTCCAAATTATTTTTTTCAAAATAATCTTCATCAATTATTAATGTCATCGTGTATTTTATCCAAGGCAAATAATTATCTGATTGTATTACTCCATCTATATACATACTTGTATCAAAGCTTGTTAAATTAGCAAAATTATCTTCTAAATTTGCCATATAAGCAGTTTCCAAATCAATAATAATATCTGCTTCTATATTTGTTCCCTCTGTTTTTAATTTTGCCGAACTGTTTCCTGTTGGCATATATTGCACAATTACATTAAGCTCTGGAAAATTTTCCTTCAATTGTTCTTTTAGGTCTTGATTTCTCTCCTCTTCCATCGAAGTATAAATTACAATTTTTTCTTTGTTTTTTGAACATCCTGTCAATACCAATGTTAAGCATAATAAAATAGCCAACGCTACTAATAAATAAACTTTTTTCATATTAATTCCTCCTATTTGTTTTTTGTTCATATTTGCTATTATACATCTTTAATTTGAACATTGCAATACTTGATTAAAAATTTTTACAAAATAAATAAAAGTACCATTAAAATTAAAAATATAAAAACACGATAAATTCAATGACTAACGTTCTTTAATGCTTTTTATTTTTTGTGTTACTATCATTGTTTATAAAATCTCTAATTATATTAATTATTTTTTCAGTATTACTTTCTAGTACTTTAGGCTTAAAGTTTTCTATCTCTTTTAATGCCGATTCTAATTCAGATACATCATTTAGCCCTATTATAAAACCTTCTTTTGCAAAAGTATTTATAATCTGAACTTGATGATCATTTGCAACTTCACCGTATTTTTTATATCTTGGAACAGCAATTACTTTTTTATGAAGTTTTACCCCATTAACAATAGAGCCAACACCGCCATGTGTTATTATAATATCTGCTTTTTCAATAAGCTTTTCTAATTCATTTTGTTCAATTAAAGTAAATATCTTCATTTCTTTTGAAAAAAATTGGGTGCCACCAGCTTGAACAATAACTTCTTGTTTTATAGTACCATTATCTATACATCTTTGAACTTCTTCTAACAATCTATGAAAACTATATTTCTGAGTCCCTAATAAAATAACAATCATTAATATATAGCACCTCCATATATTGCTCTAGGATAAAGTTTTAGCATCTCTTCCCACTGTACTATAAATAAATCTGCAATGGGATAAATCATTTTCCCAGACAGGGTTTTGGTATTTCTATTTGCAAATGTTTCTATAAAAATAATTTTTGAACCAAATACTTTTCCTATATAGCACATTGGTACTGCTGTATGAGTTCCGGTAGTAATTATATATTGAGGTCTTATTTTTATATATAAAATTAAACTTTTTAAACAATTATAAATAAATTTAAATATATATTCAAAAATTCTAATACGAGTACCATATACTAAAAAATTTATTTTTTCACCATATTCTTTTTTTAGCCCAGCTGTCATTTTATTTTTTTCAGTAATTATATGATAATCATACTCTTTAAATAGTGGTTTTAATTAAATAAGTTCATTAAAATGTCCACCTGTACTTGATATGAATAAAACCTTTTTCACTTTATTGACACCTACTTTTCAACATGATTAAGACCGTTTTTCTTTTTTTGTTTTAAATATAAATTTTATTTATAAAAATTTACATTTTGCTAATGAAATCATTCCATTGTTTTGTAACATTTTCTTTACAATATGCTTTAGACAAATCTTTTCCTTTTTGTCCCATTTGTTTACGTAATTCTTTATTTTCAATTAACTTAATTATATAATCTGCCATTTTATTTTTATCTCTATCTGCTATTAAAAAACCATTGATATTATTTTGTATAATTTCATTTGCACCTTGGGCACTAGTAAATGCAACTAGTGGTAACCCACAATTTTCAGCTTCCACAAGAACTAATCCAAATGATTCTGAAAATGATGTCATAACATAGACAGAAGATTCTAAATACAATTTTTTTAATTCTTTTTTTGTTTTTTCTCCGCACTAATTCTATATTCTTTTCTAATTTTTCATGATATATTTTCTGCTGTAATTCTTCTTCTTGAGAACCAGAACCAGCAATTTTTAATTTCCAATCCGGATATGTTTGATTAACAATTTTAAATACTTCGATTAAGTCTAAAAATCCCTTTATTCTTTCTAGCCTTCCGACAGATAAAATCACCTTTTCTTTTAATTCAGAAATTTCTTTTGAATCATTTTCTATAAGATTTGGTATATATATAACCTTAGTTTTTTTATTTTTTAATAATTTCTCATAAAATTTCGATAATTCATTTGAAGGTGGCATAAAGAAATCAATATTTTTTAAAGATCGTATAACTTTTTTTATGTATTTTTTATTATTGTTGTGATGGTTATGCTCTTGAGCAATTTTTATAATTCCTTTTTTTGCATATTTCCCTAGCCATTTATTATGCATAGCTCTTGTTGAAATTACTATATATGCATCTATTTTTTTTATTGCCTTTATCATTAATTTTTTTCTTAAATATAAAACTTTTGCACTAATAAAAGATTGCTTTATTATTTCTATAATGTTCAAATTTTTAATGGCGTCTTTTAATTCTTTTCTATTTGGTTTTAAATCTTCTAATAAGTATTCTATATTAATTCTATCATCTATTTCAAAACTTGGATTTTCATTAATTTTATATGTTGATATAATAGTAACATCGTTGTTTTCACATAATAAATTACTAACATTAGTAATTACTCTTTCAATACCACCAACACTTAAATGTAAAGCTAATATAACTATTTTTTTCATCAATTATTCACCTCTAATTTTTTTAAATTTGCATCTAAATTTAACAAAATCAATATCATATATATACTAACTGCTGGAGCTGTTAATACATGACCTGCAGCTAATGCTATGCCTAGACCTATACCTATAATATATAAATAAAGAAATAGTTCTTCATCTTTTAAAACGAGTATGAAATGTTTTAGTGTTTTTATTATTACTGTTAATAACATATATATTAGTGGAATAAATAATATTATTGTTCCTACTATTCCGTGAGAAAATAATATATCAAAATAATCAATTTCTACTAATTTATTAATTTGTAATTCATGGTCTTTATAAGTTAAATAACCATTTCCAAATATCTTTTCAGTTGCACTACTTTTCATGTAGCGTTCTAAATTCTTTTTAAATAATTCATTTCTTCCACTTACTATAGTTGTTACTTCAATATCAATAGGTTTCTCAATATCAATAGGTTTCTCAATATCAATAGGTTCCTCAAGGTCCAAACCGGGTTGTTTAGCTGAAGGCGTTTTACAAATCTGAATAAGTTTTATACCATAATTAGCCTCTATATTTTTTCCAACAGGAGTATATGGTAGAATAAATAAGATAATAATTCCTATTATTAAAATACATACATTTTTTATTATATAGATTTTTTTGTTTTTTTGTATAAATATTTTAATTAAACATATTATAAAAAATAATACATATAGTATAATGAATGCCAAAAACGGAACTTTAGTCCCCATCTCTAGTACTGAAAATATAAGCAGTATTAAAGTTAAAATATTTATTATATTTATTTTTTTATTTTTTAATAATTCTATAGCAAGCAATGGCGATAGGATACTTATTATAGCACCTGTTTCGTTTGCAGCATAAAATAAACCTACAGTTCCATGATTCAATCCATATTTATATGTAGGATAAGCTATTCCTGCTATCTTGGCTATGAGCATAATCAAAACATATTCTGCTAAAGTCCATATGAAATATTTATTATCTATTTTTATAGTTTTACTATTAAATAAGCTATATAATGCTACTAAAACAAGTGGGAGATAAAAAGCTCTTATTAGTCCCTTTATTTGCGCTAATATCATATTTGTTCCATTTTGTGAATATGAGACAAATAAAAATATACACATATAAATACCTACTAATCCATAATATATTAAACTTCTTATTCTATTTTTTTTGTCAGCTTTAAACAATGAATATATAATTACTAATCCCATAAACATGGTTCTTATTAATATCCCTAATGTTAAATATGGACTTATATATTCCAAACATAATGATGTTGCAACATCTAAAAGTGGTTGAATTAAAATATAAATTATAATTAATTTTTCTATAGTAATTTCTTTTAGTTTCTTCATTTATTAGTTCTCCTTAATTTTCCTTCGAATTTTATTATATATGTTTATTATAAACATATTATTTGTATAAAAAATTTTGCAAGTCGTTTTATAAATTATATTTCGCTGTTTATAATATTTATTTTTATTCCAATGAGAATATTTCTGCTTTATTATATTTACTATTTCCTTTATTTTTTCTTTTCCTTCTTCATAGTATAAAAAACGTCCGAGAAGCTGCATAAAGCAAATGTTCAATATATATATATTCTAGCTCATCTTTATATTTAAAGTATAAATTTCTTTTTTTAAATTCATTCTCTAAATGTTCTAGTGCAACAAAAATTGATTCTAATTTTTTGTTATATGATTTCTGCCTCATGGTAGAACCCGCTCTTATTATGTAGTTATATAAAGGTTCTTCTACATATATTATATTATTTGCGTATTCTGCCAATATTGGCATTGTTGCTAAATCTTCATAAATATAATTTTCTAGAAACTTAATATTATTTTCTTTGAATATACTTGTTTTTATAAGTTTATTCCAAGGACTTGCATTAGATAACATGTAATTTATTTTTATATTATTGTCAAATTTTTTTATTGCTTTTTGTATAGCTTTATGGTTATTTTCAATTTCATAATAATCACAAATTACTAAGTCACTGTCGCTTTTTTGTGCTTTATTATACATTGTCTCTAACATATTCTCTTCTAGATAATCATCACTATCTATGAAAATAACATATTCTCCGAGTTGCCTTTTCAAGACCTAAATTTCTAGCGGTAGCCTGCCCCCCGTTTTCTTTGTTAATTTTCTCAAAAATATTTGGATAAGTGTTAACATATTCATCAATTATTTTTTCAGATGAATCTGTAGAACCATCATTTACTAATATGGCTTTTATTCCTTCCAATGTTTGATTTTTTATGCTGTCCAAACATTGAAACAAGTATTCTTCTGAATTATATATTGGAATTATTATATTTACTTTTTCCATAATTACTCCTAAACATGTTTTTATCATTAAAATATATCAATCTTATTAAAGCATTGATTGTTTTAAGTTCTAATATTATTTGTTTTTTTGTCACTATTTAATTTTAAATATTCTTTATATGAATGTTCTAAATCCAAGATATATGCAGTATGCTCTTTCGCTTTTATTTGTTCTTTTGTAGGTATTTTCATATAATCTCCATATATATGTTTTAAATATTCATCATATTTTTCTGGTATGGGTAATTCTATATCTTCAAAAGGTACATATGTTGGCTTTCCCATAATAGTTTTTTTTGTAGTGTTTATTTTTAAACCATCGCCATCAAAAATCGAGCACCATTCTTCACAATCTTGGCAACTATATTTTTTTGCTTGCTTTGAACAATATTTTAATATGTTTTTTTTACCAAAAATTTTTAAAATTATTCTAAAAATATTATACAAAAATTTATTATTAATTACGTTTATATTTGCAGATAGTGCAAACGCTCTATTTATTGATAAAATTGCACGCTTTAACTTTCCTTTTGGCAAGCCCACTATTGGAAAAATATCAATATATACTCCATAAGTAATTGGTATATTTTTATTTCCTTCTTCTATAAGAGTTGTATTAATATCTCTTAACTTAGCAAAAGATAGATAGTAATTTGGTTCTGTTTCAAGCGTTTGTAAAAAATACTTATTGGTATCTAATTTCGTTTTACATAAACTTATAAATTTATTATAATTTTCTAATGTCATTCCTACATCAAAGTCATCATCCCAAGGTATAAAACCTTTATGTCTAACAGCGCCTAAACAAGAGCCATATATAATGTAGTATTCTATCTGATTTTCCTTACAAAATGAATCTAAATATTTTACCATTTCTAAAATTTTTAATTGTAAATTGCGTTTATTATTTTCCATTCTGATCCTCACCTATTATTTCATAAAATTGTTCCATTATTTTTTCTGGTATGAAATCTAAATATCTTTTTAAAGATTGATTTTTATAATAATTGTATAATTCTTCATTTTCTAATAATTTGTTTATCTCTTGTGCTAACAATTTTTCGTCACCTACAGGAGTTAATACACCAAATTCATTATTTCTTATAATATCCCTTGGACCATATGGAGCGTCTGTTGCTATTACAGGAAGACCGAAGTTCATTGCTTCAATAATAACCATTCCTAATCCTTCTGATTCTGTAGATAATACAAATAATTTAGCTGTTTTATAAAATTTAGCTACATCATCTTGACTTCCTACTAAAAATATGTTGTTTTCAAGATTATTTTGTTTGATATATGTTTCAATCTTACTTCTGTCTGGTCCGTCACCAACTATTACCAAATTACATTTTGTCTTATTATTATCTTTTAATATTTTGAATGCTTTTACTAATGTTAAAAAATCTTTTGGAGTTTCTAACCTAGCTACAGAAAGAATATAATCTCCATATTTCTGGCTCAAATTATTTAATTCTATTTCAGATAATTTTGTATCTTCAATCATTGCTGGGTTATATAAGTTTTCTATTTTGTAATTTAGATATGGCTTACAATAAAATATGTCATTTTGATTTAGATGATTTATGGATACTATTTTGTCAAATTTGCTGTACATTTTTTCAAATGCGGGTGACATTAATAAATATTGATATATCATTCCATGTGCCCATACTATTTTTTTATTTGCTTTTATACAATTTAGAACTACGTAACAATCATTTAAATGCCCAGAAAAGGCGATTGCTACATCATATTCTTTATTTCTTAATATTCTAGTTTTAAATAAATCAACTGGAGATATAAAGAATTTTTTTAGTAAATATGTTCCGTAATATAAAATAGCACCAGCAGGTCTTCTTACCATAGTTGAAGCTCTTGATAATGGATTATGATTTCTAGGAATATTTATTTTAATAATATTACAGTCTTTAGGTATATGTTGTATCATATCTTCAACATTAGATAATATAACTACATCTACACAATATTTTTTCATATCTATGTTCTGCAAATAATTAATAGCAACTCTTTCTATTCCTCCATATAAAAATTGGTCTAAAACAAAACAAATTCTCTTTTTCAAATTCATCCCTCTAATCATCAAATTCTACAGTATTTTTTACCTCATTTTCTAATGAATATGGAAAATCATATAAATACTCTTTTAATTCTTTTTCTATTATTTTAATTTCATCTTTATAAATAATATTATTAAATAACTGTGTATTTTTTATAGACAGTTCAGGGTTAAATCTACTTTTTCTATTAATATGATCTTCTTTATTAAATCCTAAATGATTTATAATTATATTTAAAGTATCATCATATTTATAAATTAAATCTTCAAATTTAACTCTTAAAACCTTGCTTGAATTACATTCTTTTTCACTTTCTCTCATTCTACGATAGTATTTACAGAAATCGTTTGCATCTAATGGAATCGGAACACATATCTGCTTTTGTTGCCAAATATATTTATTTATAATGAATACATCTCTAGGATCTCGTTCTACTACAATTACTCTTAACCTATCATCAAAATAGTTATCAACTCTATGAAGATTAAACGGTAGTAAAAATTGGTCTAGCACAACATTTTCTTCACCTCTAGATATTTTTTCAATTATTTTATATATATAATTTTGTGACTTTTTATAAAATTCTTCTTTTGTTGGTAGGCAAATTTTCATTCCGTCATTATACTTTAGAACCTTCTTAAATTTAATCTTATTTAATGTTAATATTTTTAAAGGCTTTCGTACTAATAATTTAAAGAACATTTTGGCATTAACTTCTTCGTTCATGTACCAATATCCATCATAATGAAAATTTATTAGTGAATTGATATATTCATTTGTGATATCCATAAAGTCATTTCCAATTATCTTTTTATAATTTCCAACCCACCAAAATTTTTTATTATATAGTTTTTTCATTTGATTTTCAAAAGTACGTATGGCCTCATCGCTTCTTATAGCATTATTTCCAATTAATAACTTGTCCTCTAAATCAAAAAGACCATTAGGACAATGCAGTAGAACATACTCATACGTTTTAAATTCATTTTTACAATTTTTAAATTCTGCAACTAAATCTGTAACTGCTGAAGAGCCAGAACCCATATAACCAGTTGGTATAATTATTTTATTCATTTTTCCCCCTTAATTTTAGTTTGTTATTAAATTTGTTAAGAACTATATATAAAGACTCGTCTTTTTTTATTAATAAAACTCCTCCGTATAAAACCACACATAACGCCATAGTAACAATAATATTAGCATAAAATCCAAAGTTGATGGTTTTTACAATATATGATATAGGAATAAAACATAGTGCTAAAATAAAATACGTAATATTTTGTTTTGTTAATAATGGATTTGTTATATTCATTTTCCTTTTAATGTAAAGATATTGTGTGGTTATTAATGCTACTTCAGCTATTCCAGTTGTAAGCATTGCATTAAAAGGAGTAAGTACATTAAATATAACTAAAAGGCTGTTCATTATTAAATTTGCAATACCATATAAAAAAGAAAGTTTCACTATAATTTTTTCTTTATCATTTACATATAAAACTAAATTTGTTAAAACTGATTCTATACTTATAATAATTCTTATAATACATGCCAAAATTAATGTGTTAGATATATTTGGGTATTTGTCGCCGGCATACAAAAATACTACTTCTTTACTTAAAACTGCTACACCAAAACACATGGGAACTATTATAAAAAATAAGCTTGATATTGATGTTTTTAATGTTTTTTTATAAGATTCTAGTCCCTCTGTTCTAACAATATATGATAATCTTGGAATTGAAACATTTATTACAGCATATGGTATAGAAGCTAGCATTGATATTAAATAATAAGGGATATAATATTCTGTTACAGCTACATCTGATACAAATTTTCCAAGCATTATTCTATCTAATTGTCCATAAAGTATTTCTACATTTGTAAGTACTAATACTAAAAATAATGGTTTAATATATTGAAGTATTTTTAAATTTTTAAAATTAAATTTAATTTTTCTTTTAATATATATGTAGCTTATTATATTATTTAAAAATACTATGAAAGATATTACTACTGCATAAATAATTATATCATCAGGCTTTTTTACAAACATTAATAATAAAACAAAATATATTATTTTTACAAATAATGTTTTTATTGTTATAAACTTATAATTTTCTAATGCTTCATTTAAAAACTCTATATAAAATATATTTGCTACTATTTGTATAATAAAAACCATGTATATTTTTGTTGTAATACCATTAGAAGAAATCAATGCATATACAACATAAATAATGCCAACTAGCAAATTAGTTATAATCCCTATTACAAAAAGGTTGGTAAATAAACTTGCAACTTTCTTTTCATCATTTCTAATTTTACTGATTTCCCTTACACCAAATGTATAAATTCCAAAGGTTGCGAAAATTAGAAAAATTTGAAATTCTGCATAAACTTTATTATAGGCTCCATATAAATCAACATTTAACAGTTTAGTTATATATGGACCTATAATTATAGGTATAGCAATATTTACTATGCTAAGTAGAGCTTTATATATTGAATTTTTAAACAATGATTTTGACTGCATATTTATTTGTTTTCTCCTTCGTATGTTGTTTTATTTTTTACCCTAAAAATATCCTTGTACCCTATGGCAATAATTGCCCCCGCAATCAGAGCAAAAGACAATGCTTTCCAAATTCCACTATCTATCCAAATTGTTGCAAACAATCCAAAAGTAGCACTTATTCCATACAAAATAAACACAGCCTGCTTTTGAGTATATCCTTTGTCTATTAATTTGTGATGTAAATGTCCAC
>SAMEA3663248__coassemble_549_pt1 | contig 13371 bp, 16 predicted proteins | sample SAMEA3663248__metabat2_high_PE_016 | metagenome-assembled genome bin SAMEA3663248 (sample SAMEA3663248) | pig gut metagenome | biome: pig gut; feature: pig-associated habitat; material: faeces | place: China | collected 2013
TGACATTTGCACCTTTTTTAGTGCTTTTTCAATTCTTATTTTTTCATTATCTAAATTCAAGTTCTTTATTGCAAATGCTAAGTCATCATACACATTACTAAAAATAATTTGATTTTCTGGATTTTGAAATACAATACCAACCTTTTTTCTTAATTCAGTTGATTGTTTTTTATTGCAAGTATCTATGTCATCTACTAGTACGTGACCTATCGTAGGTTTTATAATCCCAGAAATTAACTTTGCTAAAGTAGATTTCCCTGCTCCATTATTACCTAATATACATATACATTCGCCTTCATCAATTTTAACATTTATATTTTCCAATACATTTTCACCATTTCTATATCTATAGCTTACATTATCTAGTTCTATCAATTATAATCACATTCCTTTTAAAAAATTAGTTATATCTTTATACACATAAAAGCTCCCAACAATAAATATAGCAGCATCTTTATAGTTTGTGGTTGAATAATTTACCGCATCTAAAAAGTCTAATTTTACCAAATTCTTTTTATCTACATATTTTTTAGCTTCGTTAAATAATTTGTTTTTAGATACATATCTTTTTACATCATTCCCTGATGTTAATATGTATGTTGCATCTTTCTCTTTGGTAATCTCTTTTATTACTGTTTTATAATCTTTGGTTTTTAAAATAGATACTATAAAAACTTTTTTATAACCTGCATAATATTGGTTAATATTACTTATCAGATTTTTTGCAGCATTTTCATTATGACCACCATCAAATACAATAAGTGGCTTTTGACTAAGCTCCTCCATTCTTGCCTTGTGCACCACTGAACTTAATCCTTTTTTTATTGCTTCTTCAGATATTTTATACCCTTTTTCATTTAAAATATCTATAACTTCTAACACTTCAGAAGCATTTATAGTCTGCACTTTCCCTTTTAAATTTATCTTTATATTGTTATGCTCTTTATAGTCAAACCTTTGATTTTTCCCGTCAAATACATAATTATTTATATTTTCATCTGATACTATATGCAATCTTGCATTTTGCTTTTTCGCATATTCTTCTATAACTTTGATAGTATCTTTTTCTTTTACAGTAACTGTTTCAGAATTTGGTTTAATAATTCCCGCTTTTTGCACTGTTATTTTTTGAATAGTATCTCCTAAGATGTCCATGTGATCATATCCAATATTTGTTAAAACTGCAATTTCAGAATTAACTATATTTGTAGAATCTAACGCACCACCTAATCCTGTTTCTATTACTGCAAAATCGCAATTATTTTCTGCAAAATAAATTAAAGCAACCATTGTTATTACTTCAAACCAAGTTACTTTCATTTTGTGTGTTTTATTGTATTCTTCTATTTTTTCTGATAATGGAATTAAAATTTTTTCTACTTCTGATGTTTTAATTTCTTTCCCATTTATTAATATTCCATCATTAAATGTAATTAGATGTGGTGATATAAATTTTCCTACTTTATAACCTGCTTCTTCTAAACACCTTGAAAGCATTTCTGCTACGCTCCCCTTGCCATTTGTTCCTGCAATATGTATACATTTTACTTTGTTTTGTGGAAAATCAAATTCTTTAGTTAAATATTCCATTGCATCAAGGGTAGGATTTTTAGTAAATTTTTGAAATGTAGATAAATATTCTTCAATACTTATCTTTTCTTCTTTATATAAATATTTCTTGGCAATTGGTGCTAATGCTTTATCGAGGAAAATCATAAGTACTATCTGTATTGGGCACATTAAAGTTTGAGTTGTAATTCTAAGTCCTAGATAATATGAAAAAGCTTTACCATACATTATTTTTAAATTTAATGAATTAAGCAATAAACTTACAAAAATCAAAACTAAAATATTGCTTATTATAACTTTTAAAATAAATCTATCTTTCTTTTCACTATCTTTTTTATATAAAATTACTCCATAAATTAGTCCTGCAATTCCAGAAGTTATTGTAAATCCTACAAAATATGGTCCAAAAGGAATAAGAAGTGCTCCTATTAAATCTCCTAATACTGCAACCAGCACACTATATTTTGGTCCAAGCAAGCGCGCTGCAATCATTACTGTGATTATGCTTAAATTAATTGCAACAAATTGTGTATTTATCGCAAGCTCTCTATCTAGCACTACAAATGCTGCTACAAGTAATGCTGTAATAATAATTTTTTTCATTTTTGATATTTCGTTTTTATACATAAAAAAAGCCCCCTTATATAATAGAGCTTTTTCATATTTTATATTAAGGTATATGCAAAATAGCGGAATGCGAAAATAAATCAGCAAAATCTTCAATTTTTTCGTTTACCAACAACTTCCCGTTTGGCAACACTTAACTATTTATTTTCTACTCTATTATATGCATATTATTTTATCATATTTTTATGTTTTTACAATGGTTTCTATAATTTTTTTATTCTTTTTTAATTTGTGGCATTGTTGTTATCATCAAGAGATCCGAATAGTTCATCAAATTTTTCTTCTAATTCTTTTTGAATATCGTACACTTCCTTTGTCTCCTCCTTTGGAGCAGTTTGCTCAGCAACTATTTTGTTTTCATTTTCTTCTTTCTTTTCATCTTCTTCAAAAAGGTCATCTAATGATTCTATATTATTATTTGGATGTTCTTCTTCTGATTCTACATAAGGATTATATGGATTGTATTTTCTCCAAACTCCTCTATCCATTTCTATATCATTATGGCTTACTGCGTATTTTTTTACTAAATCATTTGTTTTATATTTGAAATAATAATATTTGTCCGCTTTTATTGGTTTTATACCCTTCTCTAGAATAATACATTTGTCGCTATCTAATCTTCTTAATTCATCAGGAGTCATAAGTGCTCTTGCCATAACTTGGTCTGATACATTATATCCTTGTCTCCACATGTGTTTATCTTTACTTGCTGATACTGAAGTTCTTTCGATAGTCTTTTCTCCTAATTCTTTTGAAAAATATTCAACTGTTTTTTGTGAGTTACTTCCTAAGAAAATTGTAGTATCACAGTTTCCTATAATCGTTTCATGCGATTTTTCATATACTGCTTCTAATTGGTCTAAGTTTTGTAATATAACACTAAAAGATATTTTTCTACTTCTTGAAGTAGATATCTTTTTATCAAAGTCTGGAATTTTACCAATATTGGCAAACTCATCAAGAATAAAGAATGTTGGAATTTTAAGTGTTCCTCCTGTTTTATCTGCTGAATCATATAAATGTTGTATCATCTGTGCAAAGAATATTGTAAGTAAGAAGTCATATGCTCCATGAGTATCTGATGATATAACATATAACGCTGTTTTTTTATTACCAATATCTTCAAAATTAATAGTATTTGTTGAAGTTAGTTCTGCAATTTCTTTTGAATCAAATTTACCAAGTTTTGATTGAAGTGATGAAAGGATTGAACCATATGTTTTTTCTGGTGCTATTTCAATAGACTTATAATTCATTCTTGCTGGATGATCATAAGGTAATTGATTCATAAGTTCTGTTAATAAGTTGCCTCCTCCGTTACTGTTTGCTGCTCTTACTAACTCTGAACAGCTTGCTAAGTTTTGTTCTTCTGGTGGTCTTGTTGCAATCAAATAATATATTAATGCTTTAAGTAACATTTCTGCCATATCATCCCAGTACGGATCTGCACTAGTTGATTCTTTAGCTTGACCTTTTACTATGGTATTTGCTATAACATCAACATCTATCTCATTTTGAATATGTATTAATGGATTATATCCGTCACTATTTTTAGGGTTTACTAAATTTAATACTTTTATTTCATATCCTTTTTCTTTTAAATATCCTGCTGTTTTATCATATAATTCACCTTTTGGATCTGTAAATACATATGAGCCTAATAATTGGTATGCATTTGGAATAACATAAGATGCAGATTTACCAGAACCTGAACCGTCCTACAACTAATACATTTACGTTTCCTCTTTTATCTACTGGTAAATAGTTTTTTTCGGCTAGAAGTATTCCTTTATTACGACTTAATATTTTATATTGTTCACCATTTTCTGCCCAATCACTAGATCCATGTTCAATATCTCTATATTCATTTTCTGGCATCATTTTTATCATGCCGATAATCGTAAATAAGAAAATGGCAATCGCCAAATATCCTTCTCCTTTTAATAAGGTCATTCTATATTCTTTACCAAAAGTACTTTTTATTGTTTCAAATATATTTGCATAATTTTCTCCAAAAGAGGTTATAAATACATTAATATCAAATTTATTTTCTTCATTTTTTGCATCTATAATACCTTTTGTCACAGGCATAATAAGTCCTATGGATATAATTATCCATAGAACAATTGAAATTATAAATACTTCTTTACTTTTCTTTAAGGCATATTTTATTTTGTATCCCATAAGTTATCTCCTTTTTCTTTTGTATTTTATCTTACTTCTTTTTCTTTTGCTTGTTGTTTATCATTAAATGCTTGTATTCCTAAAGCATTGTTTCGATTTTTTAGTGTTTCAAATACTATTACAAATGCTATTTCTCCATTCCATTCCAACATAAATATACCTCCATGTCATTTTACTACAGGGCTTCCACCCACAAATTTAAACTCATCCCCATCTTCTCTTATTTCAAAAGCAAAATAGTTTTTATGAGGTTTAAGTTTGCACTTACCTTTAATTTCATTTGTTTCTTCATCAAAATACAAAATTGGTTTGATTTCTTCTGTAGTTTCTGGATCTATAATTGTTATTGTTCTTTTTAAGTTTGGTGTATATTGAAAATCTTTATATTCTGTTTCTTCTTCGTTATATATGTTTTTGAATTTAAACGGTATTGGTTTTTTTGAGATAAGCACTTTATTACCATCTAATACACCATTATTTATAACAACCTTTTCTTTTCCAAAAGAAAGAATTGCTAAAAAGTTTCCTTCTGGTTTTGGTTCGTCGATATAAAATGTCTTTTTCTTTTTTTCTCCGACAAACTCTTCCGTATATTCTAATCTTTCTAATGTAAGCCTTGGCACATGTTTATCTTCTTTTCCCTCTGTTTTATTTATTTCATATATTACTGTATTTACATTTTCTGGATCCATAATACTAAAATGTTTTCCTTGTATTACTTCGTTCATTCCTTGCACCCCTGTTCTAATATGGCTTTCTCCTTTGTACAACTATTATAATTATACAATACAAAGAGCTTTTTGTCAACGATTTTATGTCTACTTTCCTTATTTCTAGTTAACGATATTTTCTTTAAATCCGTCATATTATATGTAGTTACTATATCTAAAAAACGTTATCTAGTAGCAGTGTCTCTTGGACTGAATTTTGAAATTGTCGCCAATTGTTTAAATAGTTCTTTTTCCTCATCTTGCAAGTTCTTTGGCATAGCTATATTAATTTTTATAATTAGATTCCCTCTACCACCTTGTCCATCTTTATAACCTTTACCTGGTATAGTAATTTTATCGTCACTTTGTGTACCTTCTGGAATATAAATTGATATCTTTTCTTCTATTGATGGAATAGTTAATCTTTTACCTAATGCTGCCTCCCATGGTGTAATATATAGATTTGTTAATAAATCAATACCTTCTAATTGAAAGTTTTGGCTATTTTCAATATGAATTCTTATATATAAATTTCCATTTTTACCGCCATTTTTACCGGGTTTTCCTTGTCCCAAAAGTCTTATTTTTTCTCCTTCTCTAATACCTGCTGGTATTGAAATAGCAAAGCTTTTCATTTTCCCATTTACTGCTCTTAAAACAAGTTTTTTTTCTGTCCCGAAATATGCTTCCTCAAGCTTTACTGTAATTTCTGTATCTATGTCTTCACCATTTATTGGCTTTTTTGTTTCCTTCTTTTCTAGCTTTTCTTGTTTTTCTCCAAAAAATATATCAAACATTTCATTTATTGGAGATATATGCTGTCTTTTAGTTTTATTGTCTGCTTGCTTCTTTTTATAAACTTTTGAAACCCATATTCTATCATATTTTCTTTTTGTATTACCTGCAGAAAGTATTCTATATGCTTCATTTATATCTTTAAATCTCTCTTCTGCAAATTTATTTTCTTTATTTATATCTGGATGATATTTTTTCGCTTGTTTCCTAAATGCTTCTTTTATTTCTTCTGTAGAAACTCTATTTGTATTTAAGCCTAAAATCATATAATAATCTTTAAATACCATTTCGAATTTCCCCCTACTGCCTAATTTACTTTAAAAGTATATCATATCTATTAAATTTATTCAACTGTTTTTTTACTGATTTTATCGTACAAGCATCAAAAAAGATTCTAGTCTTCACTAGAATCTTTTTTTGTTTATGTGCTATTATGCACTAGCTTTTGAAAATTGAACGTTAAAGTTTACATTTGTTCCTGAAGCCATATTTTCGCAGTCAACATCTTGTCCTTCAATCCACATATATACTCTGACTTTTGTTACTCCTGCTGCTAAATTATCAAATGTCACTTGTTGTCCAGCTGTTGGTATTTTCCACTTTGGCAATACTTTTTCAAAATATACCTCACTTGGATTTTCTGTTATTGTTTGTTTCATTGTAATTGTTTCTGCTGGTATTGCATCTATTATTCCATAATAATCTAGTGGGGCTGCATTTGTTAATGTCGTTGTTGTACTATAAATATCACGAGCAGATGTTACACCGTTTGCTGTATGCACATCGCAATTTGGTTCTAATATATCTGCTTTCCCGCTAGCAGAAGAAGATGCTCTCATAGTTTCTGGATCTGTTTCTGCACTTACTGTTGCCTCTTTAACAAAAGCAATACGTGCGGCATTTTTTAATCCTTTATCAGAACCATCAAATACAACATTTGTTCCTGTAGTTAAATATACAGTTGTTGGTTCATCTACTTTTAAAAACAAATCAAATGCTATGAATTTTCCTGATGTACCTGTTGCCTCTGTCTGTTTTGTAGCTGATAAGTAATATGTTCCACTATCATCTGCAGTTACTTCTCCGTAAAACATTTCCATTTTCCCGTCTACTACATTTCCCGCTGTTGAAACAGGTTCTATACTAATGCTTTGATTGTCATTAGTTGGTACTGGTAATTGATTTACCAATACATCATATGTCTCTGCTGCCTCTTTTAAGTCATTTATATCTAGAACTGTTTTCCAATTTTGTGCATCTGCTGATATTTGCAGACCATTGGCTGCCTCAACCTTAACCTGTAATTGGCTAATTGTAACTGTTTGGTTTGCTGTAAACCATGCATAAGATGATGCGACTAGGAGTAATGCCATCAATAACAATAATAATATTGATGATTTTAAACTTGTTTTCTTTTGTTTTTTATTACTCATATTTTTTCCTATCCTTTTCTTTTTTTTATTTAATCTAAAGATACCACATAAAAATAATAAGGTCAACAGGTTTGTATAATTTGTAACATAAATGTTATTTTGTAATATTTTTGTAATATTTTGTATTATTTTCAATTATTATATAACATGTTCTTCTGTTATATCCATGTGCATTTTCATCATACCTCCAATAAGAGCATCTACACAATCTGGATCGTCTCCTTCCACCCATATTACTATTGTAAATTTATCAATATCTCCTACTTTGAATTCTGTTCTTTGTTTTTCGACAACTGTTAGATTGTCTTTAAATTGTACTGTTCCTATTTCTTGGGCTCCTGTACGCTCATTTGCTTTGGCATAAACTGTTTTTTCTCCATTTCTAAAAACCATTACTCTTATTGCCTTATCTACATCTTTTATAACATCATCTACAACAATTTTATACCAATAATTTATTGTATCGGCTCCCTTGTTTTCTATGTAAAAAGTATATGCTATGTAATTTGGTCCATTATGAGTTCCTTCTCCTTCTTCATCTATGTTTTCTGGTAACCAATTTATTGATATATTGTCTACAAATTCTAACTCATCGACTTTTAATATTTTTTTTTCATTTTTTTCTGATAGTTTTTCATACATAACGAGTCCGCTCCTTCTTGCTAACTCTTCATCTAATGTTATTGTAAAGGCTCCTCCTTCATAAAATAATCGTAGTAAAAAATATATAATCATTAAAAAAAGAGCAATTATTAAAAGTGCTAACTTAATGATTCTAACTTTTCTTTCTCTGTTTTTTAATTTTTCTGAATCTAATCGGCTTACTTCTTTGCTTTCATATAGAGATATTTTGTTTTTTTCTAGAAGTTTTTTCGTTTTTTCTTCTTGTTCTTTCTTATCTTTCTTTTTACTCATTATTTTCTCCTCATTCAAAATATTCTTTTTATTTTAATTGTTATTTTATTGATTCTGCTTTTCTTTTATAGTACAATAATTATATTATATTAGATATATATAAATCAATATATATTTTAGATTATATGTAGGTGTTATTAAATGAAAAATTATACAAAAATTATTTTTATTGTTTTTGCTTTTCTAATACTTATTTTGCTTATTTTTTTCATAAGGCAAACATATGCAAAATATATTAGTTCTTTAGATGGTTCTGCTTCTGTCACAATATCTAGATGGAACATTACAGTAAATAATCAATCTATAAAAAATAATCCTGATATTTCATCAAAAATCGTTCCTGTGTTTCCTGGGAATGATAATATTGCTAGCAATGTAATTGCTCCTACTGCAGAAGGTTATTTTGATTTACATTTTGATTTTACTAATGTAGATGTATCTTTTAAATATGAGATAAGTGTTTCAGCAGATGAAACTAGTGCAGTTTCAGATTTAGTGGCTACTGGCTATATTGTAGATAATGGAACTCGAATTGATTTTACAAATTTTAATGAATTAATATCCGATACTATCAGTCTTAATGATAATATTCAGTCTAGAGATATACGAGTATTTGTTATGTGGGACGATAATTCCGAAACTCAAACCAACTTCTACAATGGTAAATAATAGTAATGCTATTTTAAAAGTTACAATTAGTCTAACACAAATTGCTAATTAATTTTTAAGTTTTTCTTATACAGAATTTATTAAGAGAGTAACAATTCACCGTTACTCTCTTTGTTGCGCTATTAATATTATAGTTAAACTTAAACTAGCTGTATTGGGATTTTCTTCGTTAAAATCGTATGCCGCTTCTCCCCAGAATGTATCTTGTTCATCATTTCCTGACTCATATGGCCATTCCACACTTATTGTGTAAGATCCTTCTCCGTATTCCATTTCCTAGCTCTTGATTCTCAATATCAATGTTTATTTTGAATGGATATTCATTTAAAATTTTATTTTTTAATTCTTCACTAGTACAATTTTCGCCTACAATATACTCTTGGTCTAATATTCTTAGTGATTGATATTGATAATATAAATTTGCTATTGTTTCTCCAACATTCTTTACTGTGATTTTTTTTATATACGTTGGCATTCCTGGATAAATTTCATTAACATCTATATTAACATTAGTAATAGTTTCATTATCGCCCACTTGAAATGTTATATTCCAAGAAGTAACATGTGCTGTCATCCCTCCGGATACTCTTGTTGCAAATACAAACCAAGCATATGAATTAAATGCTAGTAAAGAGATTAAAATCAATATAGTTTTTAATCTTACATATTTTGTTAAAGAACTTTTTTTAGCATCTTTTTTATCTTTTTTCACTCTTATTTCTTCCTTTATTTTTTATCAATTTCATTTTCTTTAAAATCGTCTTTCTCTTTTTCATTACGTATTTTTACAAATTTAACTATTATTAAAATTGTAAGAGGAATGAATATTAAGAAATAAAATCCATATATATTGTTTATAATTTTAGTTATAAAGCTTAATATATATGTTTTGTATATTACAATTCCATATATTTGATTTTCTTGAACAACAGGATCTTCTACTTCATTTGCAAGCCCTTTTGTGTGGAAACGATATTTGCCATCACTTTCTTCTATATCTACTACTCGGTGTGTAACTACTCTCCCCGCAAAACCTTGCTCTGTGCCTAGGTAAACTAAATCATCTCCTACCTTAATTTTGCTAGGTTCTATTTTTTTTGATATTAAAACATCTCCTATTTGATATTCTGGAAACATACTTTCTGTTACAATATTAAATATTCTTATTCCACCAATACTTGCATTATTTTTGCTAACTCTTTGTAGAATGACAACTGCTAAGATTAATATAACCAAAGCTAACAATATATAATATATGATATTTCCTATTATCTTTAATGCTTTATTATTTTTTATTTTATTTAACATTTCTTCTCCTTATTTTTTTGATATTTTCTAAATATTCTTCTATATGCTTACTAAAAATATACTGTATTTCTTTTATAGTAGCTTGCTTTTTATATTTAATAACAGCAAATTTTTCTCCTAGCATTTCTGTAAATTCTTCTTGTGATATACTATCATCTATTTCAACAACTCTTTCAAGCATTTTGCTAATAATAATATTCTGCATTTCTCTTTTTTGCTCTTTATCATCAAATAAATCTTGATTATCCTTATTCATGCTGTTAATTATGAGATAATTTATAAAGAAAGATTCATCCATCATATCTTTTAATTCTGTGTCATCATCATATTCTTTATTTTCACCTGTTTTTCTTGTTTTGTCATCTATATTATCTTTTAAATAATGCCAAAGTTGCATTGCATATTGAAAATTTACATTTTTTAAAATAACATTTGTCTTTTTTATCGGATCTCTAACTAAAGTAATATGTTTTTTATCTATAATTTTATAAACATTATTACAAGTCAAATCTAATATTTTTATCTCTAAATTTTCAATTCTCTTTAAAATATTATCTATGCTATCTGGATCATTTTTTGCATCTTGAGATGTCTTTTTTGCATTAAGCGATACATTTATATTTACTTGTTCTTTTCCCACTTGTGAGCGCGCTTCATAATCAAATTGTCTATCATTTTTCCCTATTTCATTTTGAAATTGTTCTAATGTTTTTTTCTTTCGACTTACAAAGATTTTCATATTTTGGATTAATGTATATATAAGCTTATTTTCATACGTGTCATAGCTTTCTTCTTTATCTATATTTAATATTTTCGAAGGTTTAACATCTCCGATTTTCATCTATTTCTTGTATAAAGCTAGTATTTTTCGATAAGTTTTTTATGCTTTCAACTGTTATTCTTCTTGCACGTTCTATTTTTACAATTTCTTCTTCATTGATAATAAAACGATTGGGATTACGCAATATATTATCTATATATGGTATTGTTCTTTCCATTATTTCTATCCATTCTGTATCTTTTATTATTTTTTCACTTTCCTGTTTAACATGCAAAGTAGAATTTATGTTTTTTTTAAACAATTTTTCTTGATTCTCATTTGCAGATTGGTAAATATCAATTAACTTTGAATTCTCCATTATTTCTCCTTATTTGTTTTATGTAAGTTTCTTTAATCTCATCATGTAATCTATACATTCCTTCATTTTACCTTTACCAAAAGTTTTTTCAAGGAATTCCACATATGGTAATATTTCATCTCTAATATATGAAATATTTAACTGTTCAAATTTTCTTAAAACTTTCTTTGCCATAAAGTAATCTACTCCAGCTATTTCGTCTCCCCCACATGCTACATATACCGGCACAAATTTTTTCATGTGTGCCACAATACGGTTACCAAAAGCAATACGGAAATGTTTAATTGTATAATCATCCATTTGTTCAATTTTTGCTAAAATATCATCTGATAAAGGATGTTCTTGCATTGCTTTTGAAAACAGTTTATCTAAATATGAATAATTTACATCTAATGGTGGCATATCGATTGGTTCAAAAACTTGTCCTTTGTCATTTATATCTATTGGCATCGCTCTATCATACACTTTATCAGTAACCATGAAAGTAGAGTCATCATTATTAATTGTTCCAATATACCACATATTAGGTGGTATTTTTAATTTACCTTCTTTTAATTTTTTAGGATCAGTTTTCCAACTACTTGGGACAATCTCTATTACCCATTCATCTTTATTTGGCATCTCCAAAATTGATAGCATTTCAGCAAAATAGTATTCCACACGTGCTATGTTCATCTCATCTAATATAATAGTATAAACATCATCAGTATATCCTGCTTTATACATTTCTTTTAATACTTCTGTTTCATTAAATTTTTTTGTAAATTCATTAAAATATCCAAACAATTCAGTTCTATCTCTCCATGATGGCTGTACAGATGCAACACATGAATCATGTTTTAAAAATTTTCCCCAAGCATATGCAAGAGAAGTTTTACCTGTACCAGATATACCTTGTAATATTACAAGTTTAGTAGAAGCAAGTGCAGATATAAATAATCTCATCATATCTGATGTATAATAAAGGTGTAATCTTGATGCTGCAAAATTTCTAAAATGTTCGCAAAATTCTGGTAATGTGAAATTATTTCCGTAGTCTTTTATTTTATAATTTACAAATTGTTCATCAATTGTAGATAATTTTGCAAATCTTGTATCTTTATTTGTATTGTCTTTCTCTTCTTGTTCAGAAGTATTTTCCTCTATCGATTCTTCTGGACTATCTGTAGGTTTTAATCCTAATTGTGATACTTTCATTGCCAAAATTTCATCTTTTTCTTTTACTAATCTAACAACTTTGTCATTTAAGGAGGCAATTTCTTGTAGCATAGCGTCTTGATCTATTGTCTTTTTCCTTATTTTAGCATATTTTCTCACTGTAAAGATTATTAAAAACACAGCCAATCCTATTGTTAGTACGATTAATCCTATTGCTATACCTACTAATAACCATTCTGGCATAGAAAAATCATTTTTATAGTTATTAATTACTTTTGTATATGCAGGTATATTTATTAATTCACATATTCCTTTCCATATGCCTTTCAGCATTATACTTATCCCTGCAAAAAATTGCCCTAAGAAATCATATAAAAATTTCGTAAATGTTCCCATATTTTTCCCTTTCTAAAATAACGTATCATTACTATAAATATTATTTTATATCTCTATTAATTTTTTAATAATAGGTTTATTTGCTATAATTTCATCAAAGTATTTTAAGTTTTTACTTGCAATTGTAAATTGAAAAATATTTAGTTTTTCAAAGTTTGTATATATTGGTTCAAAAGTTTCATCTAATATGACAGAAAATTTAAATCCATTTCTCATTAAATCATAAAGATTTCTCTTTTTTCAGAATTCTACATTCCCAACAGAATTTTTAACAAAATTGTAGATTTTTGACTTCTAGTTACTTGATCTCCGAGTACTTCCATACTCGCTTTTCTTTACTATGTCTTCTCTATCTTTCGTTTCTTCTATTGTATTATTTAGTTTTCAAGGTGCAACCATTATTCCCCTATCAGTTTAACTTGTGGTGGGCTCAAATGGACTCGAACCATCGACCTCTCGGTTATCAGC
>SAMEA3663248__coassemble_834_pt1 | contig 10407 bp, 12 predicted proteins | sample SAMEA3663248__metabat2_high_PE_016 | metagenome-assembled genome bin SAMEA3663248 (sample SAMEA3663248) | pig gut metagenome | biome: pig gut; feature: pig-associated habitat; material: faeces | place: China | collected 2013
TGAAAAAGAGAATTTTGGCAACAATCATGAGTGTAGCAATGGTTGCAACACTTCTCGTAGGCTGTGGTGCAAAAGAAGCAGAAGCACCTGCAGCAGAAGCACCTGCAGCAGAAGCACCTGCAGCAGAAGAACCCGCAGCAGAAGAACCCGCAGCAGAAGCACCTGCAGCAGGGGAAGCTTATCACTTCGAAGTAATCGTTAAGTCATTCCAGTCTTCATACTGGCAGGCAGCAGTTACCGGTATCAATCAGGCTTGTGAGGAGCTTGGTGTTACAGCTAACTGTACAGGTCCTAATGCAGAGTCTGATATCGCTGATCAGGTTAACATGCTTAACAACGCTATCAACTCAGCTCCTAACGGAATCGGTCTTGCAGCTTGTGATGCAGAGGCAGTTCTTGACTCTCTTCAGACAGCACTTGACAAAGGTATTCCTGTAGTTTGTTTCGACGCTGGCGTTCCTAACGCTCCTGCAGGTTCTGTTATTGCTACATGTGCAACAGACAACTATGCAGCAGGTTCAGTAGCAGCTGAGAATATGTATCCGGCACTTAAGGATAAGATTGCTTCAGCAGGCGCTCCTGTAAGAATTGGTGAAGTTAACCAGGATGCAACTGGTGCTAACATCATCGAACGTGGTCTTGGATTCATCGAGACATTTGCAAAACTTGCAATAGCTGATGGCTATAAAGTAGCAATCATTGGTAATGAGAAATACGTTAACGACGCATCTGCTAATGTTGAAACAGTAGCTGAAGGCGAAGCAGACATCATCATCGAAGTAGCAGTTCCTGCACAGACAACAGTTGAGCTTTGTGCAACAGAAGCTTCTGCAATTATGAATAAGTCTGACCTTATCGGTATTTTTGGTTCTAACCAGGTTTCAGCAGAAGGTGTTCTTACAGCTAACGACTCACTTCAGATTCTTGGAACAGATCCTTCAAACTCAGTACTCGCTGTAGGTTTTGATGCCGGTTCCGTTATCAAAGGCGCTATCAAAGCAGGTACAATGTTTGGTGCTGTTACACAGTCTCCTCTTATGATGGGTAAACTTTGTATTGAAACACTTACAAAGGCTTGCAACGGTGAGTCCGTAGCAGATATCCCGACAGACGGATATTGGTATGATACAACAAATATGGAAGCAGCTGATATTGCTCCAAACCTTTATGACTAATTTGTAATACATAATCATATTTAGGTAAATTAAAAGGGGACTGGGATGAATTCCCAGTCCTTTTTTGAACCAAGTAAATAATAATACATACCTAGGAGGTGTTTTATGTTAAAGGGTATACCAACAATCCTTTCACCTGAACTTTTAAAGGTTCTTGATGAAATGGGACATACAGATGAAATAACAATTGCAGATGGCAACTTTCCGGGGCATTCCTTCGGCAAACCGGTTATTCGTTTAGACGGACATGGTGTTCCTGAAATTCTTGATGCAATCTTGCAGGTATTTCCTCTTGATACATATCCAAATGCAAAGGGTGAGGACGATCCTCCATGTACACTTATGGCTCTTGAGCCAAATGATGTTGGAAAAGTTGAAACTCCAATCTGGGATGAATATAAATCAATTGTTAAGAAATATGATGATCGTGGAGCTGATGCTTTCCAAGAAATTAATAAATGGAAATTTTATGATCAGACCAGAGAAAAATCTACCTGTGTAATAATGTCAACAGAAACTGCAATCTATGCTAACATTATTCTTAGAAAAGGTGTAGTAATTCAGTAGTATTATTTTGAACCATCCGGATTTATAAGACGGATGGTTCAAAATAAAGACATTTAAAATGGAGAAAAGACATGCTTGAGAATGTTGAAACAATTTTTGATAATAGAGAAACAATGTTAAAGCATCTAAAGAAAAAAAGTTATATTGAAAATATGAAGGAATTCAGAGACATATATGGGCATTATTTTGATGAAATGTTTACTTGTCTGGAGTCTTCCAATGATAAAGATTTGGCTATAAAAGAACTATCCAATGATTTTACGTCAAAAATAAAAGCGCGATTTGCCAATCGTTTTGGTAAAATATGGGGAAAAACGCAGGCGGATATTAATCTGTTTATGGTATTCTATGTATTTCCGACTATATTATTAGTTGAAAATCCTTTGGCTGAGAATTTGTGTGATGCCATATGTTTATCTTGGGAAGAATTTTTCCCGGGGAATAAAATTCGATATACGACATATGAGCAGCTATTGCCTAAATTTAGAGAAAAGATATTTGGTATATTTTGATTCTATAGGAGGTGCATTTAAATGAGAAAATACTATCTAGCAATAGATATTGGTGCTTCAAGTGGTAGACATATTTTAGGATGTGTTGAAAATGGAAAAATTGTTCTTGAAGAGGTATATAGATTTTGGAACGGGATGGATAATGTTGATGGAACATTATGCTGGGACGTTGAGAGACTGTTTAAAGAAATACTTGAAGGGATGAAAAAGTGTAAAGAACTTGGAAAGATTCCGGAAAGTGTTGGAGTCGATACCTGGGGTGTTGATTTTGTTTTACTTGATAACGAGGAAAAGATTGTTGGTAAAACGGTTGGTTATCGTGATCATAGAACCGACGGAATGGATGATGAAGTATATAAAATTATTCCGGAAGATAAGTTATACGAACGAACAGGCATATTAAAAGCAATTTATAACACAATATATCAATTGATGGCTATTAAGATTAAGAATCCTGAGGATATGGAAAGGGCGGAAGCTATGTTGATGATGCCTGATTATTTCCACTATAAATTATCCGGGGTGAAGGTGCAGGAATATAGCGAAGCAACAACATCACAGCTTGTTAATCCAAAGACCAGAGATTGGGATTATGAACTCATCGAGATGTTGGGATTTAATAAAAGAATTTTTCAGAAAATTTATATGCCGGGTACGGAAATTGGCAGTTTGACTGAAGAAGTAAAAGAATATCTGGGTTATGACTGCAAGGTCATCCTTCCACCCACACATGACACACAATCGGCAATTATGGCAGTTCCTTCAAATGCAGAAGATACTTGTTATATTAGTTCGGGTACATGGTCACTTATGGGAGTGGAAAGAGATGAGCCGAACTGTTCTATGGAGAGTAAAGAAGCCAACTTTACCAATGAGGGCGGATATGGAGGTAAGATAGCATATCTTGCCAATATTATGGGATTATGGATGATACAGTCTGTGAGAAATCAGTTAGCTCCTGAAATGTCATACGGAGAGTTATGTGATAAGGCTTCAAAGGAAACTATTAAGACTGTAGTTGACTGTCAGGATGAAAGCTTCCTTTCGCCGGATGATATGGTTGCGGCCGTAAAGAGTTATTGTGAAAAAACAGGACAGCAGGTTCCCGATACTCTGTCTGAGCTTGCAGCAGTAATCTATAACAGTCTTGCAAAATGCTATGCTGAACAGCTTAAGCAGATAGAGAAATTATCCGGTAAAAAATATGACAGAATTAATGTTATTGGTGGAGGATCCAATGCGGTATACTTAAACCGGCTGACTGCAAAATATACAGGTGTACCTGTACATGCCGGTCCCGGAGAGGCAACAGCTATTGGAAATATTCTTGCGCAGATGATTCAGAACGGAGAGTTTACGGATTTGAAATCTGCAAGAGAGTGTGTTGCAGATTCTTTTGAAGTAAAGGTATATCAATAAAAGTCGATAATTGGAGATTACAATGACAAAAACAATTTGCTTTACAAATAATAAAGGTGGCAGCGGCAAGTCAACTGTATGCGCAAATCTTGGTTACGAACTTTCAAAAGCAGGAAAAAAGGTGCTTTTAATCGATGGTGATATGCAGCTTAATCTTACGCTTTCATTTTTTGATAGGGAAGAAGCATTTGGATTCGATCAAAGTGGTAATAGTCTCTATTCAGCTGTTAGAGAGAAGAAAAGTGTAAAAGAATATATTGTGAATACTCCGTATGCAAATTTGGATATCGTTCCTTCATCAACATTACTTAGCCAGATTGAATATGAACTTTTCACAATGATGCAGAGAGAATATGCTCTAAAAAAGTGTCTGGAAGCGGTAAAGACATCGGGAGAGTATGATTATATACTTATTGACGCGCCACCAACCTTGGGTACTTGGGTAATTAATATTCTTTGCGCATCAGATAAAATAATCATTCCGGTTGAAGCGTCACCATGGGGATTGTTTGGACTTGCAAATATGTTCGATTTTTTAGAACAAATCTCGGAAGTCACGAAATTAGAAGTCCTTGGAGTCTTAATTACTAAGGTGGATGAAAGAAAAAACTATTATCGACAAACCAGAGAGTCCCTTTTGGGATTAGATGACATTAAGGTGTTTGATACATGTATTCATGTGGACTCAGCTGTAGAATGGGCACAGGATAATTCGATGCCTGTTGGAGTCTATAAAAAGAATTCAAGATGTGCAAAAGAGTTTGTGAAATTTGCAGAGGAGGTAATTGAAAATGTCAATAGGTAAAGATAGCATTAACCGTGCTGCATCGGTAGCCGTAGCAAAGAAAAAAACTGGTGTAAACGGAAAGGGAACAGGAGATAATACCGACGTAAAGACTAATGCAGATAAAGCAGATAAAAAAGAAACTGTTAAGAAGCAGGCAGCAAAAAAAGTGGTTGCAAAGACGGTAAAGGAAAATATCTCAAAAGAGGTTATGGATACAATAATCTATCAGGGTAGTTCACAAGTTATCTATAGAGATGCCGAACCAAACGAGTCTTTTGGAATTGGGGACAGTATGCCTGTATATTATTTTTAATTAAATTATATAAAAGCAAACGTCATTTCAAAGGATTTCGAAATGACGTTTGCTTTTTGTGGTTTAAAATGACTTAATTTACAGAAAATAACATCAATTCAAAGAAATACAATATGAACACAGGGGGAATCGGTCAAAAAACCAACATAAGTTACGTTGATTTGTGTTGACTTTGGTCGAAAACAAAGATATAATGTAATCGTAGTGAGTGTAAATGCATTAATGGAATGTAAAAGTATGGAAGATAAGCAAAGAATAATTCAGGAACTTGTTCCGGGAAAACAAATTACATTAGCACATTTGATAGCTAACCCGGATCCAATACTATATGTAAAGCTTGGATTAAGTCCGGCTGGTGAGTGTACAAAGGGGGCAATCGGAGTTCTTACAGTAAGCCCGGCAGAGACTGCGATAATAATGGCAGATATTGCATTAAAATCTGCCGGAATAGAGCTTGGATTTGTAGACAGATTTGCCGGTTCACTGATAATAAACGGAACGGTTTCGTCAGTGGAAGCATCTATGCAGGCAATTCTTGAGTATATTGAAAATACTTTGGGATACAGTGTTGTTCCAATAACCAGAACATGAAAAAGATAATATTAATGGGGCGAAGTGAGGCAGGCAAGACAACACTCACACAAGCTTTACAGGGAGAGACAATACAATATCATAAAACACAGTATATTAATAATTACGATGTAATAATTGATACACCCGGGGAATATGCGCAGACAGCAAGATTGGGAAGAGCTCTTGCATTATATACATATGAAGCAGATGTGGTAGGATTATTGATTTCCTCGACGGAACCGTATTCTTTATTTCCACCCTGTATTACAAGCCAATGTAACAGAGAGGTAATTGGAATCGTTACAAAGATTCATGATGAGGGAGCAAATCCCGGGCGGGCTGAACAATGGCTTAGACTTGCCGGATGTAAAGAAATCTTTTTTGTAGATTCAAAGACAGGTGAGGGAGTTGCGGAAATACTGCTCCATTTAAAGGAATCAGGCGATGTGATGCCTTGGGAAATTAAGAACACCATATAGAATGTACCTATTGGTAATTTGGCGGGAATTATGCTCGCTACAAATATATTTTATAAAAAAGGAGAACGAAATGGCACAGCTGAACGAGTATGAAATCAAAAAACAGATTTGCGAAATCGGTAAAAGAATTTACGACCGAAATATGGTCGCAGCAAACGACGGTAATATTTCAGTAAAACTCAATGACCATGAGTTCCTTTGCACCCCAACAGGAGTATCAAAGGGATTTATGACACCGGAGTATATCTGTAAGGTGGATGAGAAGGGTAATGTGATTCAGGCTAATAAAGGATTCAAACCTTCATCAGAGATTAAGATGCATATGAGAGTATATGAGAAGAGACCGGATGTAGGATCTGTAGTTCATGCACATCCTATGTATGGTACAGCGTTTGCAATTGCAGGAATCCCACTTACACAGCCAATTATGCCTGAGGCAGTTATTGCACTTGGATGTGTTCCGATTGCAGAATATGGCACACCATCAACTATGGAAATTCCTGACAATCTTGAGAAGTATCTTCCTTATTTTGATGCCGTACTTCTTGAAAATCACGGTGCACTTACATGGAGTACAGATTTGAATGCAGCATATATGAAGATGGAGTCATTGGAATTCTATGCTGAATTACTTTATAAGTCAAAGATGCTTGGTGGACCAAAGGAATTTGATCAGAAAAATATTGAGAAACTTTATGAAATTCGTCGTAAGTTTGGTATGCAGGGTAAACATCCGGCAAATGTATGTTTAAACCATGATGGCAAGAACTGCCATAACTGTGGTGGTCACTGCAGTGGAAACGAAGATTTCAGACAGTTCCCGGGTTATCAGTATGATTTTGTCGGCAAATCCTGCCCGGATGCCGCAGCTTCAACTGATAACGCAGATCTTGTTGCACAGATTACAAAGAAGGTACTTGAGAGTCTTAAGTAATTATTATGAAGAATGATGTTGAAAAGAACATATTACAGAACGTAGTTGAAAAAGCCATTGTTAAGGAAGTAATGGGACTTAAGCTTGCCAAGCTTTTAATTGAGAGAGTTGAGAGGAAGGCTTCGCAGGTAGGGGTTAGAGCGGTAATCGCTGTAACGGATTCGTCCGGAAGACCGATTGCCGTCCACTGCATGGATGGTGCATATCACGGAAGCTTTGATGTGGCAGTCAATAAAGCTTATACCGTTACCGCTTTTCAAATGCCCACAAAAAATCTTGCAGAATTGTGCAAGCCGGGAGCGGATTTATACGGTCTCCAGTTTTCGAACAATGGCAAGGTTATGATTCTGGGCGGAGGTGAGCCTCTTATGATTGGTGATACGATGATAGGGGCGCTTGCCGTATCAGGTGGCACTGCCGCACAGGATAGCGAGCTTGCTGAATATGGCAAAGAAATCTTAAAGGAGGTAATAGAGTGTCTGTAGATGAAACTTTTGTCCATGACATAGTAAAAAAGGTTATGGCAAATATGCAGATTACCGGAGATGTTTCGGGAATGCACGGAGTATTCAAGGATATGAATGAAGCTATTGCAGCTTCAATAGAGGCGCAGAAGGTTGTCAGAACAATGACTCTTGATCAGAGAGAAAAAATCATTTCTATTATTAGAAAGAAAGTTCACGAAAACGCTGAAATCCTTGCCAATATGGGTGTAAACGAGACCGGAATGGGGAATGTTGGTGATAAGATAATGAAACACCACCTCACAGCGGACAAGACTCCCGGAACTGAGGATATTCAGACAATAGCGTGGTCCGGAGACAGAGGTCTTACTCTTGTGGAGATGGGGCCATTTGGAGTGATTGGAGCAATTACTCCTGCAACGAATCCTTCCGAGACGGTAATTTGTAATTCGATTGGAATGTTAGCAGGTGGAAATACAGTAGTATTCAATCCGCATCCGAACGCAAAAAAAACAACAATATATACAATCAATATGATAAATGAAGCTTCACTTGAGGCAGGAGGACCGGATAATATTGCTGTTACGGTTGAAGTGCCTACAATGGATACCAGCTCCATTATGATGAAGCATCCGGCAATTCATTTGTTGGTTGCAACCGGTGGACCCGGGGTAGTTACAGCTGTTCTTTCTTCAGGTAAGAGAGCAATCGGAGCAGGTGCCGGTAATCCCCCTGCATTTGTCGATGATACTGCTGATGTAAGTAAAGCAGCTCGTGACATTGTAAATGGTTGTACGTTTGATAACAATCTTCCTTGTATCGCTGAGAAGGAAATTGTTGCAATGGACTCTATTGCTGATGAATTAATGGACTATATGATTTCAGAGAACGGCTGTTATCTTGCCAGTCCTGAGATTCAGGACAAACTGGTTCATACAGTAATGGATGAAAAAGGAAGACTGAATCGAAAGTGTGTAGGACGTGATGCGCGAACACTCCTTTCAATGGTTGGGGTGAATGTAGGCCCTGAAATTAGGTGTATCGTATTTGAAGGACCAAAGGAGCATCCGCTTATAAAAGAAGAACTTATGATGCCAATTCTCGGAATGGTTAGAGTCAAGACTTTTGAAGAGGGTGTTAATACAGCAGTATGGCTCGAACATGGCAATCGCCATTCGGCACATATTCATTCAAAAAACGTTGATAATATTACAACTTATGCAAAGGCGCTTGATACAGCAATTCTTGTAAAGAATGGGCCAAGTTACGCAGCCTTAGGTTTCGGCGGTGAGGGCTATTGTACATTCACAATTGCATCAAGAACCGGTGAAGGCCTAACCAGTGCACAAACCTTTACAAAGAGAAGACGCTGTACAATGAGCGACAGCCTTTGTATTAGGTAGAAAGGAGAAAAGATGGCAGTAAATGAACAAGCAGTTGAACAGATTGTAAAACAGATACTAAGCCAGATGGGTGGACAGACGGTTTCTTCATCTGCCTCAAATACAAGCGGAGCAATCCCTTCGAAGGTACGTATTGCTTTTCTTTCTGAGATTGGAAAGATGGAAATAAAGGAATATCCAATGCCGGAAGTTGGAGATGATGACCTCCTTGTTAAAGTTGAAGGATGCGGTATCTGTGGTACAGACGTTCACGAATATAAGAGAGACCCATTTTCACTTATACCGGTTGCTTTAGGTCATGAAGGAACAGGTGAAATTGTTAAAATGGGTAAAAATGTAAAGGTCGACTCTGCCGGAAAGGCAGTAAAGGTTGGGGATAAAATTGTCACCTGTATGATATTTAAGGACGATCCGGAAATTACGATGTTCGATCTTAATAAGAAAAATGTTGGTGGAGCTGATGTATATGGACTGCTTCCGGATGATGATGTACATGCTAACGGATGGTTTGCTGATTACATACTTATCCGTGGCGGACTTGGTTCAACATTCTTTAATGTAAGTGAACTGGATCTTGATTCAAGAATTCTTATTGAACCATGTGCAGTACTTATTCATGCTGTTGAAAGAGCAAAGAGCACAGGTATACTTAAGTTCAACTCAAGAGTAGTTGTTCAGGGATGCGGACCTATTGGTCTTATCTGTATTGCAGTGCTTAAGACTCTTGGTATACAGAATATTATTGCTGTTGATGGCAACCCGACACGACTTGAGTTTGCAAAGAGACTCGGTGCATCAGATTATTGTAACTTTAAAGATTACGATGGAACAGAAGCTATGGTTAAGGCTGCTTATAATAAGTTTGGCGGACATTTAGCTGATTTTGCATTCCAATGTACGGGTTCACCCGCAGGACATTCAAACATCTATAAGTTCATCCGTAACGGTGGTGGCCTTTGTGAACTTGGATTCTTTATCAATGGTGGAGATGCAACTATCAATCCACATTTTGATATTTGCTCAAAAGAAATCGTTACAGTTGGTAGCTGGGTATATAATCTGAGAGATTATGCTACAACATTTGATTTTCTTAAGGCTGCAAAGTCTATTGGGCTTCCAATGGGTGAGTTAATCACAGATAAATTTGCTCTTGATGATATTGATGCTGCATTCCAAAAGGCAGCTTCCATGACAGGGCTGAAAATTGCTGTAGTTAGTAAATAAGATTAAGGAATAGAAAAGGTAAGTAAGATGGCTGATATAAAAAAGCGGGACACACAGGAGGCTGTAGGAATCTTAGAAGTTTTTGGCCTTGTATGTGCATTCTTGGCAGCTGATGCAGGCTGCAAGGCAGCAAATGTACATCTTGAGGTGTTCGATAAGAATAAGCCTGCAAATGCGGATGCACTTCCGGTTCCACTTCTTGTAACAATAAAATTCAGAGGAAGTGTTGCTGATGTGGAGGAGGCAATGAGAGCCGCTGAGGAAGTGGCAGCTGCCAATACTGGTATTGTGCAGAAACATATTATTCCAAGACCTACGGGAGACACCGAAAAAATGCTTAAGGTTAGCGCTCTCGACAAGAACTGATAAACAATATTTTTGAAAAAAAGGAGAACAAAAAATGGCACAAGAAGCATTAGGAATGGTTGAAACAAGAGGACTTACAGCAGCAATCGAGGCAGCTGATGCAATGACAAAGGCAGCCGAGGTTGTACTTGTTGGAACAGAGAAGATTGGATCCGGTCTTGTAACAGTTATGGTACGTGGAGATGTTGGAG
>SAMEA3663248__coassemble_894_pt1 | contig 9954 bp, 11 predicted proteins | sample SAMEA3663248__metabat2_high_PE_016 | metagenome-assembled genome bin SAMEA3663248 (sample SAMEA3663248) | pig gut metagenome | biome: pig gut; feature: pig-associated habitat; material: faeces | place: China | collected 2013
CGTGCGGGAAACCATGTGGGTTCGAGTCCCACCTTAGGCACCAAATGTGTGATACTTGCGTATCGCAACGAATAATGAATAGTGAAGCAAAACATGGCTCTGCAAAACTGCAGAGCCATGTTTCTTTAAAACAAAAGTCAGATACATTTGTTTTTCCCCGTATAAACTCATTTATCATAAACATAACTCCTATTAATAATGGATATTTATTATATGTTATGTCAATCTTTTTTGTAAAACATTACAACTTTACTTGAATATTTATTATTTTTATGCTAATATTATGATGTTTAAATTTATTAAAAGGAGTTTTTATGCAAGAATTTTTTATGCAAGAGGCATTAAAGGAAGCAAGAAAAGCATATTTAAAAGAAGAAGTTCCTGTAGGTGCAGTAATTGTAAAGGATGGAAAAATTATTGCAAGAGCTCACAATCTAAAAGAATCTAAACATTCTTCACTTGCACATGCAGAAATTTTAGCAATAAAAAAAGCAAATAAAAAACTTAATACTTGGAGATTAAATGATTGTGAAATGTATGTAACATTAGAACCATGCACAATGTGTATGGGTGCTCTTGTTTTATCTAGGATAAAAAAAATATATATTGGAACATTAGATTTAAAAACTGGTGCATGTGGCTCGTTTATAGATTTGCCAAATTATAAATTTAATCATAAAATCGAAATTGAAACAGGCATTCTTCAGGCAGATTGTGAAAAAATATTACAAGTTTTTTTTAAAAATCTAAGAAAAAATAGGAGGAAAAATGTTTAGTGATATAACCTTAAAAAGAATTGCACACCTTTATATTATAATTTGGATAATAATTATTTTAATTTTAATTACTGGTTTTTGTATGTTTCATTATTTTATTGCTGGTGAAAGCCATGTTCCTTTCATTATCTCAAAATTAGTTGTTATAAGTAGTGCAAATACTGCCAATATCAATCTTTCTGAAGGCGAATATACTGCAGAAGTTTTACAAAATAATGATATATATCTTTCTATATCAAAAAATCCGAAATATAAAAAAGAAGATAGTATAAAAACTGTAATAATACGAAACTTTAAATCAGCTGATAATGTATCCAATTTAGAAATATATAGGCCTGCTAATACATCACAATTATATACTTATAATGATAATTATTTAGCAGATGCTATTACATATAATGGTGGACAATATACTGATATAAGAGATGATAGCCTACAAATTGCTAATCAAGGTGGTACAATCAATTTTAGCATTATACAAAATCACCTAGGCAATATTTCTTATTTAGAAAATGAAGATATAAACATAGATGGTACATTGTTATCTACATTAAATAAATCAATTGAAGAATTACAAATAGAAGTTTCTTTCGATTTAGAAATAACTTTAGTTTCTGGTAAAGTCTTTTATACTAATATTAATTTAGTTCTTCCTTCTGGAGATATATTAACTAATGGTATTTCAAGTGTTGAATATGATAAATTGGATGAATTGATTTATAAAAGAAAATAAATTATTAATATTTTAATGCATAAATGAGAAAAATTTTTAGATTAATAGTAATAAAAAACGGAGGTTTTAGTTATGTTAAAATATAAATTAAAAGCAATTTTTGGAATGAAATATAAAAGTTTTTTTAATACAATTAAAGAAGTTCACAAAAAAACTGGCAAAAGCCAAATTTCAATATTTTTTGATATTCTAAATTGTGCTATTAAATACGGTGCTGGTCACAATGATTACAAAATGTTTGATTTTTACAATATGAAACCTGAAAATCGTGATACTTATTTAACTAGATTTAGAAGCAAAAAAATCGTTGAATATTTAAATGATCCCAAATATCGTGATATTATAAACGATAAATCTTTATTTAATGAAAAATATAAAGATTTTCTAGGTAGAAAAACTATTAATGCAAATACCGCTACTCTTGATGAATTTACCTCATTTATTAATGAACATCAAACCGTATTTTGCAAACCACCTACTGGAGATTCTGGGAAAGGAATTGAAAAACTTTCTCTTTCAGATTTCTCATCTGTTGAAGAATTCTTTAATTATGTAAAAGGAAAAGGGATAACTGTAATAGAATCAATAATTGTGCAACATCCGGATTTGGCTAAAGTAAATCCTTATGCTGTAAATTGTATGAGATTGGTTACAATTGTAAGAAATGATAAAACAGTTGATGTTGCATATGGTGTTATAAAATTTGGTTGTAGTACAAGCTTTGTTGATAATATGGGATTTGGTGCTGTTTCCGCACCAATAGATCTAAAAACCGGTCAAATTTCTCAAAATGCTGAGACATGCAAAAGAGAAGTTTTTGAAAAGCATCCAATTTCTGGAATAACTTTTAAGGGTTTTCAAATTCCATTATTTGATGATGCCATTGAGTTAGTAAAAAAAGCAGCTTTAGTAATTCCAGAAATAAGACAAATTGGATGGGATGTTTGCATTTCTGAAAATGGTCCAGCAATAATTGAAGGCAATGACTGGTCTGATTATATGTTCTGGCAATTACCTGAACAAACACCAGACAAAATCGGTCTAATGCCTTATTATAGGAAGCTTCTTCCTGAATTAAAAATTTAATGGTATGGCTACACACATAATAATAAACCGGTAGATATTTTAAATATCTGCCGGTTTATTATTAATCTTCTAATTCACATCCCAAATGTTTTTCCATTACTTTTTTATAATAATAATTTCCAACTGCAATATCAAATGTACTCATTCCAAATGGATTAAACATATAATTCTTTGCATTTATTTTCCCAAATACTTTTTCTTCAATTACATCTAGCATTGTGTAAACATCCTCTTGTTGTAAGTTCTTTTCAATATGAAATCTTTCAATATCTGTATTTTTTCTACATACTTGAAACCAATCATCAACAATAATTCCATCTTTTATCCAATCAAAAATATCAATCTTATAATCTCTTAATGAAACATTAAGTAAAATAGCATTTTCTTTTGGTTTTAAATCTACATATCTTTCCTTTGTTACTGTAGTATTTAAAAACACATCTGCATCTTCATAAGTTTCTTGCCAGCTATTTACAAATGATGATTTTACATCTTTGTTAAATTCAAAATTAATTTTTCTTAAATCATATATTTTTATTTCATCAATGTAATCTTTGAATTTTTCGCACATCATTCTATAGTGCATTTGACCTATTGGTCCAAATCCAACGATGCCTATTTTTACTTTTTTATTTTGTTGTTTTAAATATTTATTTAAAACAACTCCTGTTACAGTACTTGTTCTTACTATACTTAATAATGTTGAATTGAATATTGCAAAAGGTACTCCCGTTTCTGCTGAATTTAATATTGTTACACTATTTGCTCTTGGCATATTGTGATTAATATTATCTGGGAAACTTGCAATCCATTTAATTCCTGCTGTGTTAATATTTCCTCCCACATAAGCGGGTAACGCTATAATTCTATTTGCAGGATCCTTAAAATCTATAAAAGGATGCTCTGGTTGGCTTGTTTCTCCTTTTATCCCCATTAATCTTGTTGTTTCCTCGATTGTTTGGAATAATTCATCCCAATTAATTTCAACTTTTTCTGCGTCTTCTTTGTTTACATATAACATACTTCCTATTCCTCCATTCCAAATTTTTCTTTTATCCAATTTTTTGAATAAACAGTTTTACAATACCTGTCCCCTCTATCATGTAAAAGTCCTATTATTTTTGCATTCTTAATATTTTGCTTCTTTACATACTGATTAATTGCTGCATAAACACATCCGCTAGAACCTCCTGCAAAAATTAAATGTTTTTGCAATAATTCATGACAGCCTTTAACCCCATCTTTTTCATCTATAAGTATTATATCATCTATCATAGCATTTTTTAAATTTTTGGATTGTATACTAGAACCAATTCCACTTAAATATCTTTTTTTAGTTGTATTTAAATCAAATACTTTAGATCCTAAAACATCGACTGCAATTACTTTTATATTTTTATTTACTCGTTTTAAAGCTCTTGATATTCCCACAATGGTCCCTGCACTGCTTACTGCTACAAAAACATATTCAAAATCTTTAAGGTCATTTATCATCTCTCGTCCGATTTCTTCATAAGCTTCGCATACTAATGGGTTTCCATATTGATTAAACCAATATGAATTTTCTATTTCATTTTGTAATTTATCTATTACTTTTAAACGATTTTTTAAGTAACTATTGTTCTCATCTGGCTCTGTTACTTTTATTATTTCTGCTCCCATTGAGCTAATTAACAATTCATTAACTGGTGAAATGTGTGGGTCTGTAACACAGACAAATCTATTACCTAGATATTTACACATTGCAGCAAGTGCAACTCCCATATTGCCTGATGATGATTCTATTATTGTTGTTTCTTTATTTATTGTTTTTTCTTCATATAATTTATTTAAAACATATTTTGCAGACCTATCTTTTGCACTTCCAAAAGAATTTGCTCCTTCAAATTTTAAATATATATCATTTATTTTATCATTTATTTTATATAACGGTGTATTACCTATATTATCAAGAATATCCATTTGCATTTTTCCTTTTTTATTTATTGTTCAAGAGCTTTAACTAATCTTATTGCAACCTTTCGCATATCTTTTTCTGTCATCCCCTGGTCCGTAATAAATGTTGTTCCTAGTCTTATTCCCTCTTTATATCCTTTTTCAGTATGTACTTGACAAGCACTTACTAAAATATTTTCATCCTCTAATTTATTTGCCACTTCTTTTCCAGTACCATATTTACTACAATCCACTAAAACAATATGTGTTTCAGATGTTCCATACACTACAGGAATATTAAGTTTTTTTAATTCCTCACATAAAGCTTTTGAATTTTTAACAATTTGAGCTTGTGTGTTTTTATATTCTGCTGTCATTGCCAAATTTGCAGTAACGGCTATTCCTGCCACACCAAGAAGTAATTCTGAACCCATAAAATTTGGGAAAATAGTTTCATCAATTTTTTTTCCTATTTTTTTATCTGTTGTAAGTATTGCTGATGCTCTAGGTCCTCCTAAGGTTTTATATGTAACCATTGTTACTACATCGGCAATTCCTACTGGATTATTGCAAACTCCACCTGCAACCAACCCCGCTGTATGCGCAATATCTGCCATAAATATTGTGTCTTTAGAATTTTCATTAATCAAATTTCTAATTTTTTGCCAATCAATATCTAATGGAAATGATGATGTTCCTACAACTATCATTTTCGGTTTATGTTTTTTTAATAATGCTTTAATTTCATCGTAATTTAAACTATTTTTTTCTGGTGATGCATGAAAATTAATAAAATTATATTTTTTACCTGTCTTATGCACCTTATCGCCATGAGTAGTATGTCCGCCATCTGTTAATGAAAGAGATAATATTAAATCTTTTTCTTTTAGTAATGCATCATATACGATATAATTTGCAATTGCTCCTGTTGGTATTTGCACATTTACTAAAATGTCTTCTTCCCTAGCATTTGGATTACTAAATACTCTCGCTAATCTTTTTTTAGCTAAAGCTTCTATAATATTTGCATATTCACAGCATTTATTACAACGATCATCTCTATATTTTTTATATAAGGACATCTGTTTCTCAATATCATTTAAATCTTCTAAAGTCTCATTATTGAAATAATCTGGTATATATCCTTCTGCATCTATATTATCAAATACAGAGCCTTGAATTTCTAAAACACTTTTCGGCGATACACTAATTGCTGCATTTAGTAATAATTTATCTTTTTGTCTTTTCTCTTCTAATTTTACTAATTTATACACTAACGGATCTGCTTCTTCTAATGAATCTTCAATATATTTCATCGTTTCATTCCTTTTTACTTATTTGATTTATATATTATATTCCTTTTTACATGGTTGGTCAACACTATACACGATTTTTTTGAGGGAAACAAGTTAATGTTCAGACTAATCGCTATATAATCCGCTCCATCTTGCTGTCAGTTAGACATTTTCTTTTCTTAGGCTAAAGCACGAAAAGAAAAGTACAACCAACACGTGGAGCTACTAATTTGAAAATTTAGGTCTGAATAGTAACGGAAACAATTGTATGTTTGACAAACCTACAATTTACTCAACAATTTTTTTAGCAATTTCTCTAATTTTACTTGACTATTTATGTTTTTTATGGTATTATATTTTTTGTCTACTATGGACCGGTAGCTCAGGTGGATAGAGCAACGGCCTTCTAAGCCGTGGGTCGGACGTTCGAGTCGTCTCCGGTTCACCAAAACATTCAAATACAAGTTTTTATTTCTTTGTAGGTGGCTTTGCAGTAACATTTGCATTGAAATAGAAACACATAAAAATAGCTATTTTATATCAATACGATATAGAGTAGCTATTTTTATTTTGATTTAAGTAAAATATTATAAATAAATATAATGATTGTGGGCTAGTAGTATGCTCATAGATTACAAAAGGAGTTGTTGTATTATGAAATTAGAAGAAGCTTTAATAAGACTAAATGAAGAGGAGTTGTTTGGAAAAGTTCATTCAGTAGATATTGAACAAAGTGATGTAATGAAAAATCTAGGAACACTGGCAAATATGATTAATGAAGCTATAGAAAATCTAAGAACTCGTGATAGGTTACTATATGAAGATGCGGAAGATATTGCAGGAATGCAGATGGAATGTATGAAGTGGCTAGGAGATATATTAGGTAAAATAGAAAAATATATGTAGCAATTAAACGGGTGATTTTTGATACAAGAGATTATATAATAAATTCATTAATTGAATAGAAGTGGTAGTATGTGTATTAAAAATCATCAGTTTAATTGTAATAATAAAAGAAGAATAGAAGAATTATTTAACTTTTATGAAGGAGAATTGTATAGTAATACAGATGAAAATAGAGAGCTTGTAAATAAGATTTTAAAAATAGAAGAGCCTTTTTATGAAAGCCTAAATGATATTCAGAAGAAACAATTTGAAGAATTAACAGAGCTACAAGCTTTAAATGGAGCAGTAACAGATAAAAATGTTTTTGTATTTGCATTTAATCTAGCTGTTGGATTAATATTGGAAAGTAAGATATAAAATATATATATTCTTAAAAGAATAAAGATATTATTCTTTTATAAATATATTATTGACTAATTTATTCATAATATCAAAATTTTAAAAAAATATTGTAAACATTTAATTATTATTGTATAATAAAAATGTATTAATATATTAAATGGTTGGAGGAATTTTATATGGATTATGAAGAAGGAATAAAATTAGGATTAGATAAATTTGAAATAGAAGATTTACCCAATATGGACACTAGTATGATTGCATTCATTTTAGAGGAGCATCCTGGTTCTTTAGCATTTGTAAAGAAAGTATTAGAACAAAATGGTAAAACATTGAATATTGAAGAATTAGTTGACTATCTTGTTGATGAAATAGATGAACCTTATTTTGACCCTGATTATGGATATGAAGATGTTGAAGGAAAAAAGAGAGTTTTAAAAGAATTAGGTTATGATTATGAGGAATTAAAAGATGCTGAAAGAGAAGAAGATGCTTTTTATATTAATGAATATGGAGAGATTATTCGTCCAGCAGATGAAGAATTAGATTATACAATTAGTCAAGAACTTAAGGACGAGCATCACCAAGAAGCTATTGACCCTGAACTTGAGCAATGGTTAAATGGAGGTAAGCCAAAAACACCTATACAACAAGCAAAAGGTGAAAAGACATATGACTTTTTTGGTTCAAAGGCAACAGAAAAAGAAATTATTGAAGGTATAAATGAAGATGCAATTTATTATTGGGACATTATAGATATTATTAGAGAAAATGAAACTATTCGTGATATGGTTTTAAGAAAGATAACGTCATTAGACGTAACTAGCGAAGAATATGCAGATTATAGAAAATTATTAGATGAAATACATCACATAAGAGCAAAAGAATTACAAAAAAGAGATGCTGAATTATCTTCGCTAGAAGCTGAAGAAAAAACTATTTCTGAAGCTGAAGCATTGCTTGATAAACAAACTAAAAAAGAAGGTCAAAGTATAGGAGAATAAAAATATGAAAGAAAATACGGATGAGAAATCATTAGTTAAAATTAATGAAAATAGTATATTTTACAAAATAAAAAGATTCTTTAAAAATCTATTAAGTAAAAAGAAAGATGCTGATAATTCTATTGTAGAAGAAACAACTGTTATTAAACAAGATGAAGATAAAAGAAATCAGTTTATGGAACAAATAAGAAAAATAGAAGATGAAGAAACAATATTATTAAAATTACAAAATCAGTATCGCAGTGGAGAAGTTAAAGAAGAAGATTTAACAGTTGAACAAGTAAGTTCTCTATGTAAATTATATGATAAACAGATAGCTAATTTAAGAAAATCTAATGAGATTAGAAAACAAAAATTATTAGAACATAGAAGAAGATTACAAACAGATAATTAAAAATATTATTAAGTCATAAAGTTCCATATATAATATTATTAAATTAATATAATAAAAGGGTAAGATAAAATATATCTTGCTCTTTTTATTATGCTTATAAATATCGAAAAATATATAGTTTGAGAGATTAGAAATCAGATTTTCAAAAAATGATGAAGCCTCCGTAAAATAATATTAGATAAATCATTTTAAAGTTAATTAAGGTGAAGATGTTATAAATAAGGGGTGGTTAAATTGAGGGTCTGATTTTTTTATATAAAAATTAATATATTAATTTAATATTATTATATATGGAACATTAAGGACAAATTATGTCTTAAGAATTTTCTATATGTAAAATTTTTAGGAGGATGTTAAAAATGAGTGTAAGATTTAAAGAAGATAAAAATAAGGATAAAGAAATAGCTGATGATGAAATTGTTAAAATGACGGAATATGTTGAATCAAAAAAATTAAAAATAGTAAATACTTCAAATACAAAAAATCATATCAAGAATTACAAAAGATTAAATAAAGACGAATATTATGATAAGGCTGAAAAGAAAGTTAAGAGGTATAAAAAAAGTGATGTCAGGTCAATAAGTGGACTAAGGAAATCAACAAAAAAAGTAGGAGATTATATTATGAATAATTTTAATGGTGGAAAAAATGAAAGATTTGTTACTTTTACATATAAAAATCCTATGAATGATATGGAGCAACTGAAAAAAGATTATGATTACTTTTGGAAAAGGCTAAAAATGCAGATGCAGGATTTAGAATATTTATATGTTGTAGAAATGCAAGAAGAGAGAAAAAGTTTACATATACATGCTTTAATTAAAGATACTAAGCATTCTGAATTACATATTCCATTTGAAGAATTAACAAGATTATGGAATAAAGGATATGTGTGGGTTTCAAGAATTAATATAAGAGATACAAAAACACTTGTTATTCCTGAAAATAAAGATGAAAGGACAGCAATAGGAAGAGTAAGAAAATATATGACCAAAATAAGAACCAAAGAAAATCTTCCTAGAAATAAAAATATATATTCTAAAAGCGATGGTATAATTGCTCCTAAAACAACAGCAATTCCAAATATAAAAGCTGAACAATTTGCTAATGAAAATGAATATGAATTCTATTATGGCTATTCTGGTAATCTTTTGACTCATAAGGGATTTCTTGTTGCTACTATTAGTGGAAAATTTTATAAAAAGAAAACTACGGACGAAGAGTAAAATACTATTAATAAAGGACAAGCTATAATTACATTTTTTAAAAATTGGAACAGTTTAATTGTTTTAGTTAAAAACAGATTATTTATTTGAAGCAATGGAATTATATGTGGAATAATAAAAAACTTGTTAAAATCAATTTTAACGCGAATTAAAACGGGGTTTTTAATAGGTGTAATTATAGCTTAATATAAATAATTAATCTTTATAAGTTGTTATTATATATAAATCATTTTGGGAGGTATTGAAATGGAAAGTAAAAT
>SAMEA3663248__coassemble_959_pt1 | contig 9431 bp, 2 predicted proteins | sample SAMEA3663248__metabat2_high_PE_016 | metagenome-assembled genome bin SAMEA3663248 (sample SAMEA3663248) | pig gut metagenome | biome: pig gut; feature: pig-associated habitat; material: faeces | place: China | collected 2013
AAATTTTTACACAATTTAAATGAATATAAGCAGTATCTACAATTTGAATATATACTTAAAGATGTAAAGAAAAAATATCAAGAAAGTAGTCAATATAAAAATTCATATAATGAAACTAGAAAAAATATATTAGCAAATGAAAAAAAATTAAGAAAATTAAAAAAAGGGTTGCTTAAAAAGAATAACAAAAAAGATGAGCAAATAGCGGAATATAATGATATTATACTAGAGACAAAAGCTTTATATAAACAATTAGATAAGGACGAATTTTATATAAAAATAATAAATAATTTGACACCTTCATCTACAATATATGATGTGCTAAAATTTGCAAGTGAATTTCATAATTACTTAGTAGAATGTATTATTGCAAATAATGAAGAAAGTGATATGAATCAAATAGAAAACATTATTTCTAGTTTTGAAGAATTTATAAATAGTCCATATAATATAATCATTAAAAATATTACTATTTTGGAAGAAAAAAATATTGGAATCATGATATCAGACAGATATAAATTATTAAATTTCACAATACAAAAAGAGGATGTTATTGAAAATTTTGAAACATTAATATCAATATTACAAAAAATAGAAAATTATTATTATATAAAACAATGTAATATAGATTTAAGTGAAATTGAATTTGCGTGTGAATTTAAAAAACTCTAAATAGAAGCGATAGATGGAGAGAAAAACTATAGATGAAGAAAAAATATAATGTTAATAAGAAAAGAATATTTATATTAATATCTATAATAATAATAGCAATTTTTGAGGTGGTCGCACTAAAAAAATCTATGGCTGATAGAACGATTCAGCTTGATGCAACTATCATTGATGAAAGTTTAAATGTGCCAGACAAATTAATTAAACTTGATGCGACAAACATATCAAATAAAAATTATGAATTAACATTACCAGTATATATAGATAATATAAAAGTTGATAGTTATATAATAATTGCAAAAGATATACATAGCGAAGAAACAGTTCAAAACGATGTGAAAGAAATAGAACAAGCATTAAATTTTGAGCAAACGGAAAACACTCAAGAAAATGAATTAGGAGAAAATACTGAAGGAACATTAAATAATTTAGAAGAAAATGCTGAACAACTAGAAAAAAAAGAAAATTCTTATGAGCAACACGAACAAATAGAGGATTCATTATTAGAATATGTACAAATAGATGATAAAGTAATAATGCTTCCTGGAGAAACAATTTATTTAACAGATACAGAAGTAGAAGAAAAGGCAATTACTCTAAAGGTTATATATGATTTTTTAGAAAAGGATAATATAAATTTATATGCACAAAGAATTGAAACAGAAGTTGATGATAATGATGATGGTACCATTGATGGGAAAATAACAATAGAAGGATATATGCCATTAGGTGCAGAAATTTTTGAAGAAGCATTATCAATGGAGGCAATTGGAGACACAATAATACCAATGCTTTCAGAGAAGGTTTCATTTAAAAAAGCATATGATATTAAAATTTTATATAATGAACAAGAATATGAGCCAACAGATTTTGATTTAAATGTTAAAGTTATGATTTCTGGAGTAGATGAAATTGACGAAAATAATCAATCATACAAGGTGGTTCATATTGATAATCAAAATAATATAGAAGAGGTTAGTGGTGTACAAATCGTAAATGATACTATTACATTCCCAGCAGATAGATTTTCAACATATGCATTACTTTTGGATGACAATACTACATTTACAACAACTTCATTACTATCTAATAGTCCTAGTATTTGGGAAGGAGATACAGCTAATAACTTTAGATACGGAGAAGGAAATTCTAATAATCCATATCTAATAACTTCTGCCAAAGAATTGTCATATCTAGCTATCATGGTAAATAATGGTGAAGATTATGATGGAATATATTTTGAGCTGATAACAGACATAGATTTAAACAGTAGGACTTGGACACCAATAGGTACTTATGAAAATTCTTTTAAAGGAGTTTTTAATGGTGGAGGACACACAATTGCAAATGCAACTATTTCGCTACCAACAACTCTTCCAACTTCTATTTCTTCATACGGTATTTTTGGTAGTATCGGTAATGGAAGCAATAAAACTGTAATAAAAAATTTAGAGATAGATAATATAACAATTGAATTAAATGCAAATGGAACTACTGCAAATAATACAACAGCAAAAGGTTATAATATAGGAATTGTAACAGGTACAATATATAACAAGGCAGAAATAAAAAATGTTATTGTAAATAACTGTACTATATTAGACAATTATACAATGACAATAAGAACAAATTCTACACAATTATTTGTTGGAGGAATTGCAGGTTTAGCAGTTAACTCATCAAATTTTACAAGTGATCCAGGAGAAGGAAATAGATATGCCATTGAAAATTGTTATGCAAATGTAGATGTTGACTTAGATACAACAACAAGGAATATATCATCAGCTGGACAATATAATGTAGGAGGGATAGTTGGCTTAATTAGAGGACAAGCCGTTTGGCCAGAAAATTGTTTATATAGAGGAACATTAGATGCAACAAAAGGACTTACTGGCCCAATTTTCGGTGCACTAAGAGGAAACACTTCACTTGGTACAAGTGTAACGCAACTTAATACTTTATGGCAAGGAAATGATTTGGGTAATTTAACAATGAATAGTTATTATACGGCATACAGTACAAATGGTTATTCATTTTCAAATAGTGTGCAAAGTGGGACATCGACATCGAGAGCAGGAACTAGTACTTATAACATTAGATATGTACAAGGCTTAAATAAAGGATTATATACAAACAATTTAGGAAATATGCTTTCTAATTTCAATGATTATGTTGCAACGAATAGTGATAATGGGTATTTAACTTGGCATTATGATGAAGAGGAAACAGAGTATTATTTCACTCCTGAAATTACAGTAAGTGTCGAAAGAAACATTCCAAACTATACATTATTAGTAACCGATACTGCTAATACTGGTACGTATTCATATGTATGGATCGTTGATGATGAATTGCAAGCTGATATAACAGGAAATACTTTATATATGGAATCAGATTGGGAAAACTCCCATACAGTCGAAGTATTAGTAAGTAACGGGCAATCATATGCTATGGTCTATTTTACAATAGAAACACTTGAGTTACATATAAATTTTAATATGAATAATATTAATAATGTTTTAACAGGAAGCATAGCAGGGACAGGAACAATAGACCCTAATTTTAATATAGATGATTATACATATCAATGGTATAAATTAGATATATCGGGAACAGAAGAAATATTAGAAGGAGAAATTTCTAATGTGATATCTAATTTAGAGAATGGTATGGAATATAAGATAGTTGCAATAAACAACAACTATCCTTACATGAATGTTGAAGGAACATTTTTATATGGAACAAGGACAGTAATATATGTAAGTTATTATAATGGCAATAACAATAATGATGGATTTACACCTACAACACCAGTAGCTACTCTTGCAATGGCATATTCAAAATTTAGTAGTAATACAACAAGAAATGAAAATGTAATAGTAATTATGGGAACATATGCTACTACTAGTATATTAAACTCCGCAACGGCAACTACTTATGCAAAAAATGTAACAATTACAGGAAAATACCAAGGAGTTGAATACAACGGATTATTATATTTTGATGCTAGTAGTAGATATAAATATTTAAATGGAAATACAACATTCATGCATATTACTTTTGATGGAAGGAATAGCAGAACATATTTTTATTTACAAGGATACGATCTTACAATGGGTGAAGGTATTGTTATGCAAAATTATTTAGTTGCAAATACTAACCAAGGATTAATTGAAGGAAATGCACCAGGATTTCACATATTTGCAGGATGGTTACAATATGATTATACAAGTTTGCCTAGAACAAATGGAAAAATTGTAATAAAAAGTGGAACTTATGCTAGAATTTTGCTAGGAGGAAGCCCAGGAACATCTGGGGTATCTAATCTAACCAAATATAATTCACACAATTTTATGGGAACATCGCTAACAGATGATTTATATAAAAGTGAAATAACAATAGATATAAAAAATAGTACAACATCAAGTAATTATGAATATGACATTAATTTACTTGGTGGCGGAAGCACATGTGGCAATATTTATGGAGATGTAACACTTAATATAAAAAATGGAACTATTGGAAGACTTTTGGGCGCAAGCATAGGAGATTCCGGAGAAAGACCAAACAATTGGCAATATCCATTAAATACATATATTGGAACAGCAACAATAAATATGACAGGAGGAACCGTTACAGAAATGTACGGAGGATGCCTTGGAAGAAACATGCAAGCAATCGATGGATATGATACAAATCCAATAAAATGTGATTCGTATTTTTACGGAACAGTTAATATAAATATATCTGGAGGTATAGTAAATCAAACTATATATGGAGCAGGAGCAGGAGGAGTTTCTGGTTATAACGAAAATTCAACAGATGTATATAAAAGCTATGGAGAAAGTATAAATACTGCTGTAAATATAAATATATCTGGAGGAACAATTGATGCAGACATTTATGGTGGTGGATATGGTTATACAAATTATTTAACAGCTAATTCTACACAAGTAGATGGAGGTACTTTATATGGAGATAGTTATATAAATATTTCGGGGTCACCAACAATAAATGGCAATATTTATGGGGCAGGAAGAGGATATGATTTAGCATCAGATAAGCCAGACTTAGCACAAATGGTAGGAAACTCAAATATAACAATTACAGGGAATCCTAATATTTTAGGTAAAATTTATGGAGCTGGAATGGGGCTTTCTGAATATTCAGAAATGGCTAAACTTATAGGAACATCAACAACAAATATAAATGCAGATTTAGCAGTAAATGTATATGGAGGGGGAAACATAGCCAAAACCTTAGGGAATACGTATATCCACATAAATGAGGGAGAACATTTAGCTGATATATATGGTGGAGGAAATGTAGGAATTATAAATGGTACATCCTATGTAGAAATAAATGGTGGAGTGTCTAACAATATATATGGAGGAGGACATCAAGCAGGAGTAAATAACACTATAATAGATATATTAGGTGGAGAATCGAACACAGTATATGGTGGTTCAAATGAATCAGGTGATGTTGAAACAACCACGATTAATGTTCAAAATGGGGTTGTAGGAGACATCTTCGGAGGAAATAACCAAGGAGGAACCTGTAATGAAACTCATATTGAAATATATGGGGGAAATGTAACAGGAGCAATATATGGTGGTGGAAATGAAGTTGCTACAGAAAACACAGAAATTATAATGCAAAATACTACTAATACAATACCGTATATTTTTGGTGGAGGAAAAGCAGCAGATGTAAAAATTACGAATATAACAATAAATGCTGGAACAGCAGATAAAATTTTTGGTGGCTCAAATACAAATGGCGTTGCCCAAAACACCTTTATCCAAGTAAATAATGGAAATATTAATTCAATTTATGGAGGGAATAACGAAGGAGGAACTACAAACAATTCAAACATTGTCGTAGATAATGGGAATATAGCAAATGTTTTTGGTGGAGGAAATCAAGCAAATACTACAACATCTAATGTTATAGTGAATAATGGTAATATAAACGAAGTATATGGTGGAGCAAATCAAGCAGATATTGAAACAACAAATGTTACTATAAATGGAGGAGAGATAACGAATGTTTTTGGAGGATCAAATCAATCTGGAACAGTAACAAATGCAAATGTAATATTGCAATCGTTAGAATACCAAGAAACAAGTAATTTAACAATATATGGAGGGAACAATTTAGGAGGAACAACTTTAACAAGTAATGTTATAGCAATTGCAGGAAGTGCAAAAGATATATATGGTGGAGGAAATCAAGCAGTAACTAATGCTCCAAATGTAACAATTCAAAATGATGCACAGATATTAGGTTCTGTATATGGAGGAGGAAATCAAGCTGGAATAGAAACAAACACTAATGTAAATATATTAGGTGGAGTTATAAAAGAAAATATATATGGTGGAGGAAATCAAGGAATAGTTACAGGCAGTACATATGTACATATAAAAGATGCGACTATTAATGGTTCTGCTTATGCAGGAGGAAATGGAATAACAGCTATAGTATTCACAAATGTTAATATAACAGTGGATGGAACAAATACAAATATATTAGAAAATGTTTTTGGTGGAGGGAATCAGGCTGCAACAGGAACAGAGATAAATAATAATTCATTAAGTACAGTAAACATAGCAGGAGGAAATATTGGCGGAAATGTATATGGTGGAGCAAACACATCTGTAGTATATGGCAATACACTTACAAATATAGGTTATAATGCAGTTGGAGATGAAACACTTACAAAAGGAGATATTGTAATTGCAGGAACAGTTTTTGGAGGAGGTGAAGCAAATGCTTCAGGCTCAGAAATTTACGATTTCGCATTTATAAGTGTAACAGTTGGAATTGATATAAATGTCAATGGAGAAGGACATGATAAATGTCAGATAAGAGGAAGTATATTTGGTTCAGGAAATGCATCAAGTACTAGTGGATATAGCAACATAAACATAAATAATTATGGAACTATAGATATTCCCCAAAGAAATATATCAATACAAAGGGCGGATGTAGTTATAATAAATAATTCATCAATTATACTATCAGGAGCTAAAGATAGGACGAATGAATATTCAGATGTAGAATTTACATTTAGTAGAATAGATGAAATAAAATTAAAAAACAATTCTACTATTTATTTAGATTGTGGTTCGAACCTACTTAAAAAATTTACAAGTTGTGTAGACCAAGATGGAGAAGAAGTAAAAGCTACAGTTACGATAGATGAAGAAAGTGGAGAAATAACAAAAAATGTAGACAACAGATTATATATGTTGGAAGGAAAAAATTTAAATATAGCAACAAATGAGCAAGTAACAGCATATGGGGAAGTTATTGGAATGACATTTTTTGGATTATACACAAATGCAACAAATCCAACTACGAGTACAGGCTTATATAATAGAGAATATGAAAATGGAGATGAAATAACAAATGCTGGTACATTTTCTACAAATTCCTATGTAAGAGGTCTACACAAAGCAAATCATGATATAACAATTGATGGTTTTTATTCAAATTACGATAATAAAGAAAATCCAGGATATATAAAGACACAATATATAGAAACAAGCCCGAAAGATGATGTTTATTATATTTGGCTAATAGGAGTTGATTTAGATATTACCACATACGAGGTATCTCTTACAGCATCCAAATATGCTACACTAGGTGCCTATGAGCTAGGATTAGCAGGATTTTCAGAACCTAACATTAGATTTTCATTAATAGGTTTTTCAGCAGGACTAATTGAAGGAATATCACTTGTAGATTATAATCAAATTGAGAGTGTAGCTTTAGATGAAGAAACTGCAAATACAGTATTTGGGTTAACAATGAAAACTGGTAATAATGGCTGGATGAACAAAAACACAACAAGTTTTTTAACAGAAAATGGAGGCTCGTATAGTGGCGCTATAACATATAATGGAGATAATTCAAACTTTACACCTTCTTTAAATTTATGTTTATATCACTCTGAAAATATAACAATAGCACAAAATTTAGGGAGTGTAAGAATAAGACTGCAAGCACAAATTCCAATAGATGATTTAAATGTTAGAATGGCATATATTGATATCATAATAACAATGTCAACAGCGTTATATCAAAATGATTTTTATGAAGCAGCAATTGCTCCAGGAGAAGAATTTTCTTTGTTTACAACAACAGAAACAAACATAACAGATTCAAGTAAATTTACAACATATTATTCATTGTTTATTCCAGAATTTTCGGAAAGTGATTATTATGAAGGATATGTTAATTATAATCATGTTTTAGTATCAAGAACTTCAAGTGGAGCAGCATATGCTTTCCCTCACAATACAAAAATAACTATGCTTGATATGGCTACAAACAAACATTATTATTATGTTGTATCTTTAGAAGATGAACAGGCACAAAAATACGTATATAATTTAGAAGATTTTCTTGTAATGGGAAGTGATGCAACTTACTATGATGAGCAATCTGCAACTCAAACATACTACAATAATGAGCAAGATTTAATATATGAAAATTTTATTTTTCATATAGATTTTAGTGAAAATTATATACCTACAAACATATATAATAATTCACTTTTAATGGAATTAAGGGATGAGGAAGGACAGACTTTAATAGGTGTCTTAGGTATCCAAAGAGATACAATGTTATATAGTGTATATAAAGATAAAGATGCTAGCATAAATGTTACAGCAGTAACAGACAAAAATATTGTATATAGAGGAAACAGCTTTGTATTATCTGTTACAACTAATTTCCTACAAGATATCGTGGAATCTAAAATGATATATGATACACAATTTTTCGAGGAAAAAATGGGAATCAAAATTACGATGTATGATAATAATGGTAATCAGTTAAATAGTGATTCATTACTTGGTGTATCATTTGAATTAAATGGAATAAAGTATTATCCAAGAATTGATGGAACAACTAGAATTTGCACAGCAGACAGGGTAACGAATGTACTTTCAAAAATTACTATCGATACGGCTAACAATACTGTTTTAGCAACTGGAGATTACACAATAAAAATAGAATCTTTTGGATCACCAGATGGAATTTATTATGGTATACAATCATCAGATGTGGTAGAGGTTGGGATAACAATTATTGAATCGACATACGGACTTAAAGTTTATACAGATGATAATTCAAAGTTTGTTGAAAAAGAAAAAGGATTTACGGGAAATAAAAATAATGATATAGTATTAAATATAGACTATTCATCAGTATTGAGTAATCCAAATATGACTATATCTTTATATAGAAGAAACTATGATACAATATATGCACAAGGTTATGAATTGGTTAATTTATCAGACTATTTATTAGTACCAATTGCAGATATTAAATCAAATAACGAATATATTCTGAACGTAACCTTACAGGAGCATATGACTTATACATTAGATTTAGCACAAAATTTAACTACAGGAACATATAAAATAGTTATAAAATTATATGATGGAGAACAATATATTGGTGAAACTTTTGAATATATGATTATTAAATAATTTTATCCCATAAATTAAAATATTGGAGGAACAAATGAAATACGATATTGAGTCAATAAAAAGACGAAAAGAAATAAATAATAGAATAAAAAAAATAATATTTATAATAAAAAAACATTTTGAATCAAATTCAAGGAGAAATAAAAATGAAAATTAAAGAATTACATGAAGACATTGCACGATACTTAGACGAAGACTGTTATTGCCCAAATGAAGTTTATTCATTAGATGGCCTCTTTTATCAAAATTATTATTCAG
>SAMEA3663248__coassemble_1122_pt1 | contig 8461 bp, 10 predicted proteins | sample SAMEA3663248__metabat2_high_PE_016 | metagenome-assembled genome bin SAMEA3663248 (sample SAMEA3663248) | pig gut metagenome | biome: pig gut; feature: pig-associated habitat; material: faeces | place: China | collected 2013
ATTCTATCAAATAATTTACATCTATTATCAATTTTTTCATTACTGATAGTATATACTGTTTCTTTTATATTTTTACTGAATTCTATAAATTTATCATTTCGATTTTTCAATTTGTTTTTATATAAAATTTTAAATTTTATTATATAATCAATTTTTTCTAAAATATTATTTAATTTTATTTTTTGTAACAATTTTGTTTTAGGTTGATAATCCGTAATATTTATTATTGTTTCAATTTCACAACTACATAATTGCTTTACATATTGTTGTAGTGCATAGTTTTGTAACCTATTTCCAAAATTAAAATTACCATTTAATGTTAATATTCCTATTTTCATTATTATCTCCTATTTATAATATGATATAATACATGTTTCCATTTTTCTATTATGATATCTATATCATATTTTTCTAAGTCAAATTTTGATTTTTCTGAATAATCAGTCCTTATATCTGGATTTTCTATTAATCTATTGATTTTTTCTGCCATTTCTTCTACATCATATTTTTTTACTAAATTACCATTTATATTATTTCTAATCAATTCTCTTGCACCTGTCTCTATATCAAAACATACTATTGGTAATTTATGTTCTTTTGCTTCTAGTATAACAATTCCAAAACCTTCATTTTTGGATGTTAAAACAAAAATTGATGATTCTTCATAAAAATTGTCAACATCTTTTACAGAGCCTAGTAATAGCATCTGATCTTGTAAATTAGCATTTTTTATCTCTGTTCTTATGTATTTTTCTTCTGGTCCATCTCCCAAAATAATCCATTTCCAATCTTTATGTTTAGGTAAAACAATCTTTGCAACTTGTAAAAGCAAATCATATCCTTTAATAGGTAGAAGTTTTCCTACTGATATTATTTGTTTCTTTTTATTATTATTTTTTTCATATGTTTTTTTCTCAGTAGGATTAGAAATACAAATTATATTTTTTTTTCTTTTTAATTGTTTTATATAATTATTTTTATCAATTTCTGTTAATGTAATAATATAATCCGAAAATTTTGCTGCTATTTTTATAGCTAATCTCCTTCTAAAATATTTATTTTCTTCCTCTATATTGAAATTTTCCCATGAAATCAATTTAGTTTTCAAACCAATCTTCGCCGGTATTGTTAACAAGTCACATATAAGGTCAACATCTACAATTATATTTATTTTATTTTTTTTTATATATTTTCTTATTTTCGGTATATTTAATAAATAATTTATTTTATGATTTATTTTATTATTCCTTTTTATATAATCTATTTTAATTTTATTATTAAATTCAAAAAATGGCCCTTTGTTTTTCCTTTCAATAGAAAGTATAAATATATTAAATTCTTGTACCTCCAACAACCTATTTGTAATAATAGAAATTATTTTTTCTGTACCGCCCGTTCCGGTAATATCTCCACACAAAAAACACACATTTTGTTTATTCATTTATTTTTTCTCCTTATTATAATTATGATTATAGATTAATATAATAGACAGAAATGGTATTATAATAATTATTATCAAATGTCTTAATGTTGAATGAAAAGGATATCTTCCAGCTAGCATATTTAAATATAAAAATATTATTTTAAAAATTGTAAATACTTTACCGTATTCCTCATTTTTAAATTTAATGTTAAAAATAATAGAATAGAATGCTCCTATAAAAAATCCCATTACAGGTCCTATTTTGCCAAAATTATAATACAACTCAGCCAATATTGAAAAACCTGGTCCATATGAAAGTGAAGATATATCCTGTAGCCATGTATCTAATGCAGCTTTAGTCGCGAAACTTTCTCCTCCTAGCAATTGACTCGGAATCAACATTAAAACACTAGCTATATAAGATTCTCCATATTTAAAGTCTTGTTTAAACGGAACTGCTCTTTCTGTTAAAATATATGGATACATTGTTGAACCTAGCTCTTCAATAGTTTCTATAATAAAATTATCTTCTTGTGATTGTTTTATGGTTTGCATTAAAGATGTAATACTTTTGTTTGAAATTAATCTAAAATTTTTAAATATTGGTATTACCATTAATACCATTGCTAAAATTATTCCAACTTTTAGTATGTCTTTTTTATTTAAATCTTCTTTATATTTTATTATAAAAAATATTAATATTATTAATATTGGTATCGATGCACCTCTAGAGCCAATAAATATTTGTATTAACGCAATTGTTAATAATATAATTTCAATTATTCTACGTTTTATTTTATTATCTTTATATGCAAATAGTAGTAATATCCATCCTGGTAAAAATAAATATTTTAAATATTCCATCATCCCTGAAGGATTTTCATTATTTACACTCTTAAACAAGCTTGCATATCCATATGTCAAAGATATCTTCAAATATGATATCAACTTGTATAAATATTGATATGCTGATAAAAATATCATTATTGTTGCTACAATCTTTATACTTGAAATAAGTTTTCCATTTTCTATCTTTTTATAATCTGTTTTGTTTTCCTTTTTAGTAAATGCTATAATTCCAATTATATAAAATTGATATGTAATTATAAAAAATGTTGTAGCTGAAATTATTTCGTTTAAACTAGCATTTTTAAAAACATTCATTTGACTAGTATCAATTCCCAAAGAATATAGAATTACTTGACCAGTACTAAATATGAAAAGAAAAACTGAAAAAACAGTAGAATAATCAAATATAGTCCCTTTAACTTTATAAATTTCATATAAACTTATTAAAAATAATATATTATTTACCCATGAAATTGCTTTTAAACTTAAATTTTCATTACTTTCAGTTATTACCAATAATACACTAAAAAAAATCACAATATAACTATTAAATATTATCGCTAATATTTTGTTTCTTTTATTCATCTGCACTCCTCATTAATTTTATACTTTTATTTTAGAATTTTTTGTACTTCTAATTTACCTTGCTTAAGTAAATTTTTTCTAAAATATTGGTTGTTGTTGTTATATCAAATCCTTTTTCGAACAATATATCTTTTACTTTATTCTTATCTAACTTTTGTACACAGTTTTCTTGTATTGTTTTAACCCAAACATTTATATCGTCTTGTAAACTTAAAAATTTCACACTGTCTGGTACCACTTCTACTTCTTCTGAAATTGTGTCTGAAAGTATACATTTTTTTCCTGCTGCTAATGCTTCAATTATTGTCATTGGAAATCCTTCATGCAAAGATGGCATTACAAAAATATCTATCATATTCATTATCACATGTATATCTTCTCTTTTGCCTAGTAAAATGACATAGTTTCCTAAGTCATCTTGTTTAATTTTTTTTTCAATTTCAGTTTTTAATATTCCATCTCCTACTAATAAAAATTTCACATTTTTATTAGTCTCCAAATATTTTTTTGCAATTTTTAATAAAAATTGGTGATTTTTTGCTTTAGAAAAATTAGCTACATTCCCTATAACAATATCATTATCTTTTATATTTAATGATTCTCTTAATCTATCTACTTCTTTTTGATTTACATGTGTATACTTATCTACATTTATGCAATTATTTAAAATAATTACTTCTTTCTTCGTTTTTTTTGAAGTTCCAAATAAAAAATCACTAGCTTTTTGACCACATGCTATCTTGTCTGTTGAGTATAAGTTTATTAACTTTCTCGATATAAAATTATATGTCTTTCTTTTTATTCCAGCATTTAATTCACTTGCACTGTGTGAATGTACAATTCTTGTTGGAACTTTTGCTAGCCAAGCCGCTAAACAAGCAATTCCTGAATGAAACATTGTAGGAATATGTATTGCCTGATATGGTCCATTTTTTCTACAAACTCGCACAATATCATATATATGTTTAAAATAATTTATTTCAGCTGGAGGAGAAATTCTAAATATTTTTCCACCCATTTTCTTGATTTCTTCGTCATAATCTCCTATTTTACTGCTCATACATAGAAAGTCAAATTGTATTTTATTTTTATCAATATTCCTATATACATTCATTATCATAGTTTCAGCTCCACCACGATCCATAACTCCAAAAACATGTAAAACTCTAATCATTATTATTCTCCTTTAAAAGTTTTTTTAAAAAAATCATTTCTCTTGCTATCTAACTGGCTTTGCTCAAACTTTTCTACTTGTCCTAAATTATACTCAGCTTCATTTTTCATCCTATCTTTTGTAAATTTTTCTATTAGATTCTTTAATTCCTTATAATTATTTTTTTTGAAAATATAATTATTATTCAATAATTCTGGTATTCCTCCAACGTTAGACCCAATGCAAGGGCACGCTCTACTCATTGCTTCAATTAAAGCTCTTGGCATTCCTTCTGTTTTACTTGGCTGTATATATATATCAATATTATCCAACCAAATTGGTATTTCTTCATGTGGTATAAAATCTTGCAATACTACATACTCTGATGCTTTATATTTGCTTATTACTTTTTTTATCCAATTCTTGCTTCCAGAACCTAATATATAGTACTTATAGACAATTTTATCTTTATTTAGTTGAGCTAAGGATTTAATTACTACATCAAACCCTTTATACTTCATATCTCTATTCCCTATTGTCCCAATAGAAATTTGAGACTTCATTGAGTCAATCTTTTTCTTTCTTTTTTCTAATATGCCGTCATCTATTTTGATTCTTACATCTGAACACACCTCTGATTTTTTTTTGTTTTTATATCTGCCTTGTAAAAATTTTTCTGTAACATATAAAACATTCTCTGCTCCTTTTACATTTACCTTTTGCTTTAAGTATTCTATTGGAGCTATAACTTTACCAATTATACTATGGTTTCTTAAAGAATCCCATGGACACCCTACAACTTCAACAAGATATTTTTTATTATATTTTTTAGCATATTTAACTCCCATATTTCCTAAATTACTAGGCAAACGGCATACAATATATTCATTTTCTTTTACATATTTTTTTACAGTTTTTTTAGCTTGAAAATATTGTTTTAATTTAAAGAATGATTTGAAATTTTCTAGTACGACACATTCAAAATTTTTACATGTTAACTCATTATAATGATTAAGATTATCTTCTTGAATTGTTTCTTTTCTTGTTATAAAAATTACGTTGTTATCTATAACTTTATATCTATTAACAATTTCATTATTATAGATAGAACTATATATTTTACCATTATATCTTCCAATATTTCCATCATGTATAAAAACAACACTCATTTTATTTTTCCTTTTTTATTATATTATTATATATTTTTAAAATATTATTTGACGTAATACCTATATCCAACATGTTCCTTATGCTTTTCTGTCCCTGTAAAGACATTTTTATTGATAATTCTTTATTTTCTATCATTTTGCTAATTTTATCTGCTAAATCTTTTGGATTTTCTTTTTCGCATAAAAAACCTGTAACTCCATTTTTAATTATATCGGGAAAACCTCCTACATTTGTTGCAACAGTTGGAACTCCAGCAGCCAAACTCTCCGCTGCCCCTCCCAAATTTTCACTATGGGATGGATGAACTGCTATATCTATTTCTTTATATATTTTTTTTATATCATTTCGAAAACCAGTAAATATTATATTATTAATTTTCTTTTTATTGGCATATTCTTTTACTTTTTGTTCATATTTGCTAGAATTATTCCATGCTCCTCCAACAATAACAGCTGTAATATTATTATATTTTTTATTTAAAATTTCAATAGCATCAATAAAATCCTCATGTCCTTTTATTCCTCTTTTTTGTCCCAAATACCATTTGGGTTTATAAAAATAACTAACCATTCCAATTATTATATTATCATTTTTGATATTATATTGTTTATGTAAACATTTTTCATTTTCTATATATTCATCAATAGTTTTTCCTCCGTATCCACCATAATATGCCAAAAAAACTCTTTCTGGCTCAATTCCCTCTTTTAAATACAATTCTTTACTTTTTTTACAGGCTGGAGCCCAATAATCAAATTTATTTGAAGTCTTTATTTCAATTTTTCTAAAGAATCTATTTTCTAAATGTAATGGACCTGGAACTTGAAATAATCTTGGAATTTCTATTTTTCTTAATGCAAGTCTTAACATTAATGCATTTGTAACAAAATGTATATGAATTATATCTGGTCTTTCTTCTTCTATAATTTTCCTTATTTTCTTTTTTTTGCTAAAAAATTTCCATGGTTTTAAAATAGGTAATGAAAAATCTTCTATTATTACTTTCATATTATTATCAATATATTTTTTTGCAATATTCCCGTTCATTATCTGGAAGAATTGTAATAATATCTATATTATTATCTGTAAGCCATTTAGTTTGTTCAAATGCCCAATTAGCACCTTTACTTGTTTTCACCACTTGAATTATCTTCATTATTTTTAGTCCTCTTTTTCTTTGCCGGCACCCCTACATAAGTACCTTCTCCTTCAATATTTTTTACTACTACTGCCCCTGCTCCTATTGTACAATTCTTACAAATTTCAAGGTTGTTCTTTACTGTTGCACCTATTCCTACATGTGTATTTTCTCCAACTTTTATAGTTCCCCCTAAAGCCACTTGTGGAGATATGTGTACATAGTCTTCTATAATGTTATCATGTTCTATTATTGCTCCTGTATTTATTATGCAGTGCTTTCCTATTTTTGCTGATGAGTTTATACATGCATTTGCCATTATTGCCGTTCCTTCTTCCATTGTCGTTTCTAGTCCAATCTGTGCACTTGGATGTATTGCAGTATAATAATTTAATTTATATTTATCAGATATATCTTTTCTTATTGAATTATTTCCAATTGCTATAATAAATTCTATATATTTGTCTTGTTCCTGTAATGCTATACATTTTGATATTTTTCCTAATACACAATAATCACATATTACTTTTTTCCCTTTTTCTAGATTATCATCTAAAAATCCTAGTAGTGTGTCTTGTGATTTTATTACAATATCCGCAATTACTTTTGCATGTCCTCCTGCCCCAATTATTACTACCTTTTTATGCATTTATTTTCTCCTTCTTAACTCCTTCAAATTTTCTAATTGTTGCATTTCCTTCTTGGTTTATTCCATCTTTTTTAAAAACTTTTATAAAAGTTTTTAAAATTATTTTTGTATCTTGTATAAATGTTATATTGTTTACATATTCTATATCTTCTTTAAATTTTTCTTCCCATTGTATTGCATTTCTTCCAGTTATCTGTGCTAGTCCCGTAAGTCCTGGTTTTATATCATGTCTATGTTTTTGCTCTTCATTATATAAGGGTAAATATTCTACTAACAGTGGCCTTGGTCCTACTATAGCCATTTCTCCTTTTAATATATTCCATAATTCTGGCAATTCATCTAGGCTTGTACTTCTTAAAAACTTTCCAAACTTTGTTAATCTTTTTTCATCTGCTAATAAATTTCCTTGTTCATCTTTTTCATCAGTCATTGTTCTAAATTTGTATAAAGTAAATATTTTTTCATTCTTACCAGGTCTTTTTTGTTTAAAAATCACTGGTTTACCTAGTTTTATTCTAACTAGTATTCCTATTATAATCATTAATGGACTTAATACTATTAATGCTATTAAACTTAGAATAAAATCTAGCATTCTTTTTATGTATTTTGCATACATTGCTATTCCCCTTTGTTTTTCTTTAATATTTCTCTTGCAAATTCACGCAATTCTCCTAAATGATTGTCTAAAATATTTTTTAATATTTCCAAATCTAATTCTTGGTATTCGTGTACTGCTATATTCCTAAAGCCTATCATTCCTTGCATATTTTTTGTCATTTTTTTATCTATTATATTGTTATCTTGTAAAATTGTAAAAGCTCCTTTTCCGCTTTGTGGTGCTCCTAAATTTCTTACTGAAATTATATGCATAGCAATATCAATTACTGCTTGGCAAGCTCTTTGTAAGTTTAATACAATTACATCTTGTTTGTTAAAGTCTTTCAGTGTTTCTAATTTTCCATCATATACACTATTTATTCTTTTTATACAGTTTTCAATTATTGTGTATTTGTTAAATATAACAAGTTCATTTTCCATATAATGTACCTCCATTTTTTATTTTATCTATTATAGGTTTTCTATCTTCACTAAATAATAGATAATTACTGTACATTTTTAATTTGTACATTTCAAAATCATACTTGTTTTGGCAATATAATGTTTTACCAGATAGAAGTATTTCATATTTAAAATCCTCATTTATGGTATTTAAGTTTATTAAATGCACATCTATGCCTATAACATCTTCTATTTTGTTCTTTATCTCTAACATTTTTTTAGAACATAATTCTTCTTTGGTTTTTATAGCAATATCTATATCGCTTATATCTCTTTGTTTTCCCCTTGCATAGCTCCCAAAAAGAATAATAGCTTCTATTGTTGTTATTTCTTGCATTATTGTGTTCTTAACCTTTTCTATTATCTCGCTACTTTTCACTTTTCCTCCCAAAAATTCATAAATTATATAAATAAGTTTTTTATTATTTTAATTAC
>SAMEA3663248__coassemble_1541_pt1 | contig 6877 bp, 8 predicted proteins | sample SAMEA3663248__metabat2_high_PE_016 | metagenome-assembled genome bin SAMEA3663248 (sample SAMEA3663248) | pig gut metagenome | biome: pig gut; feature: pig-associated habitat; material: faeces | place: China | collected 2013
TAGTTGGGACATTTTCTCATTTCTTTACTTAAGACATTATCACATTTCTTTCATAGTTGAAAAAAATTAACAAAAAACTTCTTTGACTTTTTCCAAAATTTGTGCTATAATAAAAAAGGTTTAGAAAAGAAATATTCATAGAAGGAGTGACGAAATATATGTTTAATATAGGAGATAAAGTTGTATACCCAATGCACGGAGCAGGCGTAATAGAAGGAATAGAAGAAAAAAATATTTTGAATGAAAAGCAATCATATTACATAATAAAAATGCCAGGCGAAGTAAAGGTTATGATTCCTACAGCTAAAGCAGAAGACGTTGGCGTAAGAGATATTATAGATTCAGAAACAGCAGGAAAAGTGTTTAAAGTCCTAGAAACAGATTCTACAGAAATGTCTATGAATTGGAATAAAAGATACAGAGATAATATGGACAAAATGAAAAGTGGAGATATTTACGAAGTTGCAGATGTAGTTAGAAATTTAAGCTTTAAACAAAAAGAAAAAGGTCTTTCTACAGGTGAAAAAAAGATGCTTTTAAATGCAAAACAAATTTTAGTAAGTGAACTTACTTTAGCACAAAATTTAAATCAAGATCAAGTAGAAGAAACAGTTAATAATACAATTAACCATTCTTTTGAAGAATATAGTAAACTTCATTTAACACCAGCAGATGGAAATGTTGTTAAAAAATTTATTCCATTTGATTCTATTTAATTTTAAATAAAGCATAAAAAGGGCATTAGGCAATCTAATGTTCTTTTTTGATTGTATAATGAAGGAAAAAATCATTAACTGTCGAATAATATATTATGTAAAAGAAAGGTGCAAAAAATGATACGATATAGTGAAGATTTAGTCGAAGAAGTTAGAAATTCAAATAATATAGTAGACATTATATCTCAGTATGTCATATTAAAAAAGAGGGGCAGAAATTATATAGGATTATGCCCTTTTCATAGGGAAAAAACTCCTTCTTTTTCTGTTTCGCCAGATAAACAGATATTTCATTGCTTTGGATGTGGAGTAGGAGGATCAGTTTTCAACTTTGTAAGTAAAATTGAAAATATAAGCTTTAGAGAAAGTATAGAAAGATTAGCAGATAGAGCTGGAATTATGCTTCCAAAAGTAGGAACTGAAGAGGAATTAAAAAAACAGAAATTAAAAGAAAAAATATATGAAATAAATGAAAAAGCAGCTGAATTTTATCATAATAATTTATATACTTCAAATGCTAAATTAGGACAAGAATATGTAAAGAAAAGAAAACTAAATAATAAAACTTTAAAGGACTTTAAAATTGGTTTCGCAGGCTTAAATGATAGTATATATGATTATTTAAAAAAATTAGGATATAAAGACGAAGAAATTTTGGCATCAAAATTAGTTAGAAAAGGCGATAATAATAGATACATAGATTTATTTAGAAATAGATTAATATTCCCAATATTTGATATTAGAAATAGAGTAATTGCTTTTGGAGGAAGAGTTCTAGATAATGGATTGCCTAAATATATTAATTCACCAGATACGATTGTATATAATAAAGGAAGAAACTTATATGCATTAAATATTGCAAAAAAAGAAACTTTACAAAATATAATAATTGTAGAAGGTTATATGGACTGTGTATCTTTACACCAAAGGGGAATAACAAATGTAGTAGCATCATTAGGAACTGCGCTTACAGAAGCTCAGCGGAAGGTTGCTAAAAACTTATTCTGACAAAATAATAATTTCATATGATTCAGATGGAGCAGGACAAGCAGCAACGTTAAGAGGCTTAGAGATACTAGTAAATATTGGATGCGATGTTAGAATATTGCAAATGCAAGGAGCAAAGGACCCCGATGAATTTGTAATAAAATATGGAAATGCTAAATTCAATTTACTTATACAAAATGCAATTTCACTAGTAGAATTTAAAATAAAAGTTTTAAAAAAAGATTTAGATTTGCAAAATGTAAATGACAAAATTAAATTTTTAAAGGAAACAGCAAATGTTTTAAGCAAGATAGAAAGTAAAATAGAGCAAGAGCTTTATATAAGTAAAATTGCGACAGAATATGATATTTCTAAAGAAGCAATTTATGCTGAGATAAACAAATTATCTTTAAAAACTCAAAATGCTACAATATTGGAAAAACCAAAACAGATAGCGAAAATAAAAACAGAAAAGAAAACAATTTCTGAAACAGAAGCAAATAGAGAAAACATAATAATATCATTACTATTAAAAAATGGAATTGCAACATATAACATTATTAAAGGAAAAATTCTAATAGAAGATTTTAAATCTGAAGAAAACAAGGCAATAGTAAGAAAACTCTTTGAAGAATTTGAAAACGATGTACAAGAGATTAATGTTTTGAATTTGTTTGAAGAAGAGGAATTAATTAACAAAATTACAGAAATACTATCTAATGATTATGATTTACAAGATGAAAAAAAATCCTTAAACGACATTATAAATATTTATGAAAAGGACAGACTAACCAATAGAAGAAACGAAATAATTGAACAAATTGCTACAGAAAATGTAGATAATATAGAAAAATTAGAAAGTGAACTTCAAGAAATTCTTAAGAAGCTAACCCCAAAAAAGTAGGAGGGTAAATGGGTATGGAAGAAAATAAAAAAGAAGAAAAAGTAGAGCAAAATAAAAATGTTAATGAAATTTTAAAAAAAGCAAAAGAAAAAGGAAAAATAACTTATGGCGAATTAGCAATGCAACTTGGAGAAGCTAACCCAGATGAGATAGATAAGGTCTTTGAAGCAATGGAAGATTTAGGTGTTGATGTATTAAAAGATGAAATTGAAGAACCTGACCTAAAAGACTTAGAAAGTGTTGAAGATGTAAAGATTGAAGACATTGATGAAATGAACTTTGATGGAATAAACATCGATGATCCTGTTAGGATGTATCTAAGAGAAATTGGAAAAATACCATTACTTAGTTTTGACCAAGAACTAGAACTTGCTAAAGAAATATTAAATGGGTCAGAAGAGGCAAAACAAAAACTTTCAGAATCAAATTTAAGATTAGTTGTTAGTATCGCAAAAAAATATGTTGGTAGAGGAATGCTATTATTAGATTTAATACAAGAAGGAAATATGGGATTAATAAAGGCAGTAGAAAAATTTGATTATACAAAAGGATATAAATTTAGTACTTATGCAACTTGGTGGATTAGACAAGCTATTACAAGAGCAATTGCAGACCAAGCAAGAACAATAAGAATACCAGTTCATATGGTAGAAACGATAAACAAATTAATCCGTACATCAAGACACTTGCTTCAGCAATTAGGAAGAGAACCAACTCCAGAAGAACTAGCTCAAGAAATGGAAATGCCACTTGACAAAGTTATCGAAATTCAAAAAATAGCACAAGATCCGGTTTCATTAGAAACACCAATAGGAGAAGAAGATGACAGCCATTTGGGAGATTTTATACAAGATGAAGATAGCCCTGCACCACAAGATTCAGCAGCATACACATTACTAAGAGAACAGCTAGAAGATGTAATGAAAACTTTAACTCCTAGAGAAGCAAAAGTTTTAAAATTAAGATTTGGATTAGATGATGGAAGAACAAGGACATTAGAAGAAGTAGGCAAAGAATTTAATGTAACTCGTGAGAGAATAAGACAAATAGAAGCAAAAGCATTAAGAAAACTAAGACATCCAAGCAGAAGTAAAAAATTAAGAGATTATATGAGCTAATAAGGGCGAACAAGTGGACGGACTTTTTGTTCAGAGAAAACTGAACCAAAAGTCCGTCCCTTTGTTCGCACAGAAAACACACCTAAATAAAAATATTTTTATTTTAAAAATCATTGAAAAACATATTATGTTATGATATGATACGAATAATTAATAATTTAAGATGGAGGAGTTCAAAATTTGTTTGTGTACAAAAATGTTTCAAAGAATAAAAAATAGGAGGAAAAAGAAATGAGAACAACTAATGAATTAAACAAAAAGGTACAGATTAATGCCCAAAAAGGAATTACACTTATTGCGTTAATCATCACAACCATATTCTCTTATGACGAAAATGTAAAATCTAGTAATAACAAAGGTTTCCTCCTACAAACAATTTAGTAAAAATCATAAATTTTCAAATATTTAAAAGATGAATTTATAAAAATCAAATTTATAAAATCATCTTTTTTTGATTTTATAGAAAAATTAAAATTGGAAAGGAATAAAAAGAAATGGAAAATAAAGAATTAAAACAAAGTTATATTGATGAAAGAACAGGAATTGAATATAATTTAGTCAATGGCTATTATATTCCAAATATTGTACTGCCAAAACCAAGAAGAACAGGAAATGTAGGAAAATATGGAAGAATGAGAGCAAGATATTTGAGAGAAAATAAAAAAGCAGAATATTCAATAATGCTAATTAACAATGAATTAATAAGTCATTTACTAGACATTGACGATATTTGCAGAGAAAGAATCGATATGCTTGTAAAACAAATGTCTGAAAAAGAAAATGTAAATGAAGAATTAAAAGCAAATAATCAAATAAAATGGGTGCAAATGATGAATAATATAAAGAATAGAGTTGAAGAAATTGTTATAAATGAAATTATATATCAGTAAAATTCATCTTTTTTCAAATTTCTAATGAAATTTATGGAAATAAATGTTATAATGTCAATCAATAAGAGAAAAAATAAATTGTGCAATCGATAACTGCACAATTGGAAAGGTGGATTGTATGAACGACATAGAGAAATTGATAACTGATGAAAAATACAATTTGGAATTAAAGGAACAAATAAGTTTTGAAGAACCGAAAAAATATTTAAAAGCGGTTAGTTCTTTTGCTAATGGATATGATATTGGATATGTAATATTTGGAGTAGAAGATGGAACAAAGAGAATTGTTGGTGTCAAAGATATAAAAAAGTCCTATGAAGAAATAGCTAATAGAATAAAAACAAGAATAGATCCTAGTATTATACCAACAATTGATATTGTTAATATAAAAGGAAAAGACTTAATAGTTGTAAAAGTTATTCCAGGTCAACATACGCCATATTATTATGTAAATAAAGGTACAAGAATTGCATATATAAGAAAAGGCGACCAAGATTGTGAAACAAATAGTACAGAATTAAATGAACTTATTTTAAGAGGAAGAAATCAAGGTTGGGATGAATTAGTAACAGATAATTTATATAAAGATTTTACATTTGAAAAATTAAAGAAATATTTTAAAGATATAAAAGACTACAAAGTAGGAAAAGAAGAGTTAGAGTCATTTGGCTTATTAAGTGGCGAAAAATTAACAAATGCAGCTTTATTATATTCTGACCAAAATCCAGTAGTTGGCTCATTTATTTCCTGTACTCGTTGGAACGGATTAGATAAATTATCAGCCAAAGATGATATTGAATTTTATGGAAGTATTTTAGACCAAATTGATAATGCAATGGAATTTATCAAAAAGCATATGTCAAATGGTTGGGTTAAAGAAGGCGGAAAACTAGCAAGAAGAACGATTCCAGAATATGATTTAGATGCTATGCGTGAGGCACTTATCAACGCAGAGGCTCATCGCTCATACCTGATGAGAGGAACAAATGTTGAATTAGCATTTTATGATGATAGAATTGAAATTGTATCTTGTGGTAAAATTGGAAACGGAAAAACTTTAGAAGAATTATTAAAAAGACCTACTAGTCAAAGAAGAAATCAATTAGTTTGTGATATTTTTTCAAGATTAGACTTTATGGAAAGACGTGGAAGTGGTATAAAAAAGATTTTTCAAGCCTATGAAAATGATGAGAAAAAGCCTAATTTTGAAATTATTGATGATGTTTTTATCGTTACTTTTTATAGTAGATTATATAGAAATGTAGATAGAAATGATGATAATGTAGATATAAATGTAGAGAAAAATGTAGGTATAAATGTAGAGATAAAAATAAAAGAAAAATATCCTGAATTATCTAATACATCAATAGATATAATTAATTTAGTAGAAATCAATAACCATATAACACAACCTGAAATTGCAAAAGAATTGGATAAAGCTACAAATACTATTTATAGAAATATAAAAGTTTTAAAGGATATGGGAATTTTGGAAAGAGTTGGATCTAACAAAAAAGGTTATTGGAGAATTAATTATTAACTTTACAAATTATTCAGAAGTGTCTGGAATTTTTGCAACAGCGGTTGCAAAAAAATAAAAAAAATTGCTTTGAATTTAGAAATAAGTTCAAGGTGATTTTTTTATGGAAATTTTTTAGCTACAATTTCAAGATATAAACTTATATTATTTATATCTTAAAAACGAAAATAAAGCCAAAATAAAGCGAACGAATTTGAAAGAGAGGAGGGGATGGCAATGTCAAATTTAAATTTAAAAGGATTATGGATTCCAATAGAAATATTAACAGACAAAAATTTAAGTGATAAAGAAAAAAATATATATTCACTTGTAATATTTTTAAGTCAAGAAAAACAATATTGCTTTTGTACCAATAAAACTATAAGCGAACTTTTAAATATATCAGTAACACAAGTATCAAAGCTAGTAAATTCATTAAAAGATAAAGGTTATATAAATATTGAAATGGTATATAAAGAAAATAGTAAAGAAGTAGATATTAGAAAACTAATACCTATTAAAGAAAAGTTAAATACCCTATTTAACAAAAGTTTAATACCCTCCCCAACAAAACTTCAATACCCTATTGAAGAAAAGTTTAAGGATAATAAATATAATAATAAAATATATAGTTATTAAACTAATATAATAAAAAATAAATAAAATGAATTGATAAATATTAAAATGTTGCAAAATAGCATATTTTATCATAAAACATATACAAAAAATAAAAAAAGTGTTGA
>SAMEA3663248__coassemble_1564_pt1 | contig 6806 bp, 1 predicted proteins | sample SAMEA3663248__metabat2_high_PE_016 | metagenome-assembled genome bin SAMEA3663248 (sample SAMEA3663248) | pig gut metagenome | biome: pig gut; feature: pig-associated habitat; material: faeces | place: China | collected 2013
TTTTTCTGTTTTTATATCTTCAAACACATTTCCTGAAATAGTTCTTACTCTTGGAGAAGCTTCTGGTGGCGTTGGTGATTGTGGAATTCCTGGTACTACTATGTCTATTCCTAATGCTTTATCTGTATCGTCTTCCCACAATATACTTGTAGTTTCACCGTTTAATGGTATTGCATTATCTGGAGCTGAATCTTTATCTACTAAACCAGTATCTGTTGAATATGAAGATATTTCTGCAATATTTGCATATTCTTTTAAATTGATAGTTGATCCTTCTCCATCTACTCTAAATCTTAAATACACAATTTTTCTTGAACCTTCTTGTAACCCTATATCTGCTGAGCTTAAATCTAATTCTAGCTTTTTATATTCTCTTCCATCTATTGTAATTCTAGATGCTCCATTTTCACCAGTTTTAATTATATTTTCATTATTATTACTATCTTTAATATATGCTTTGTCTAAAATATATTCTACATCATAGTAATCAACAAATTTATTTATTTTTGCTTTTAGTTCTTCTCCGTACAAATCTACTATTCCTTGATTGTTTAATGCAATTTCATAAGTAACATATATTTTTAGTTTATTTTCTCCTCCATATTGGTAATCACTCTTGTATAAATTAAGTTCATAATTGTCCCTTGTTCCATATGTTGGCTCTTCTCCAGTTGTCGCATCTATTTCAATTATACCATTTTGATTTATTATATCATCATAAGAATATAGAGTTGTTTTTCCATTTATGCTTACTTCTGCTGAATATATGTCATTCATTAATGATAAATCTACATATCTTTCTTGTATACCGAAGTTTATTCCTAAATCAGTATCAGAATAATTGCTTATCGTTTTTGAAAATATTCTATATGCATCTAATACTTCTTTACCATTTTCGTGAGTATTTGTATCAAAATCAGAAGTAGTTTTTAATATAGATTTATATAAGTTGTTGTTATAATTATATGTATCGTATTCTAAAACTTGATTTGTTCCATCTACAATTACATCTCCATTTTCTTTCAAAAAGTATTGTTGTTTTATTTCTGTGTCTGCTGAAATTGGCATAAACTTTTTATTAAAGTTATTCCTTTCAGTACCAGAAACAGAATCTTCATTTGCTTTTTGGTCGTTTGTTGCTTGGTCATCTCCAATTCTTGTAGATATATAGTTTATTCCATCATAAGAATAATATATTACATAATAACCATTTACCCCAAGTTTTGGTAAATTTGGGAAGAAGTATTCACCTTTTTGTATTGGTCTTGTATTACTGTTTCCAGTTTCGTCTATATAAGTTATTACTTGCTGAGCAATTTTTCCACCTATGTTAACTTCTCCTTCTGCTGTTTCTGTCATTAATGCTGTTCCAAAAATGTTTTGCTCTACTTTTGTAAATGTTTTTCCATCCTCAGTTTTAAATAAGTATACTGGCATTCCCGCAATGCCTTCTTCTGTAGGTTGTATTACTCCATCTGGAGCATAAGTTGGTTTTAGTCCTTGTGGTACATCTAGCCAGACTTTTCCTCCTAAGTGTATCATTGGAGTATCTTTTGCTGTCACTTTTACATTAGTTCCTTCAATTATTGAAACATCATCTTCTTCATTATAGCTTAATTCAGTAGTAATTTTAGCTTTTCCTTTCTCTACCGTATAATTTATTGTAACAATAATTTCTCCATTTAATAACATATATTTAGGTAAACCTAAACTATCTGTTGGCGATTCTTTTTCTTTTAAAGTTATAATAATTGGTTTATATACATCATCTAATAATGTAAATTCTAAATTTTCTAATAGTATTTTTCCATTTGTATCAGTATATATATCAAAATCTGATAAATCATCTGCAATAATATTGGTTGGTCCACTTTTAGCATTTTGTATTTTTATATTAAACAATATATTTTTTATAGCACTATTATCTATTTTATCTAATTTTATCAAAGTAAAATCGACTTTTGGCCTATTATATATAGTAATAGTTCTACCTGTTGTAGAAAGTTTTATTGTATCATTATTTATTACATATTTTCCATTTTTTAATGTCCATTCTGTTCCTTTTCCATTTTGTACACTTGTCATAACCCATTCTGTTCCATTAAATGTATATTTTATAATAATTTGATTTATAATTCCAATATGTCCTTCTGGCACTTTAGTTTCTTTAATTGTTACAGTTATATCATTTTTAGACTTTGGAGTAATACTATAAGAAGTTTGTGGAAGTGTTATTTCAGTTTCTGGAAGAATTTCTTTGCCATCTTGAACAGCTTTAATTTTTACTTTTGCACCACTAAGAGCTGTTCCTACAGTATTTTGTTTTTTTAAATCAAGTCTAAGATTTGGTATTGTAACAAAATCTACAGAATCTTTAAATTCAACTGGCTTTGCAAATTTGGAAATATGCAAAATACGCTGATATTGGATAATTTGCTCTTGTGATAAAGTTTTTATATAAACATAAACATTTTCAGCTCCATCTCCATTATTAAAAAATTCTTCTATGGCATATAATGATAATTTGTTGTCTGCCAATAGAGATACTGCATACGGACAAGTTTGTCCTACATATAACTTCATCTCTACTTCACCTTGCACACCATCAATTACTTTTACCAATTTTAGTTCATGGTTTTCCATACAATGAGTACAAAAAATGCTTGTCCCATTTAAAGTAACTTTTTCAAAAAAAACGGTTTCATTTTTATTAGGTTTATATTGCCATCCTGGGTTTTTTGCAGTTGATTTATAAACTATAAATTCAATTGTTCCCTCTATTATTCCTTCTTGTTTTATTGATAATGTAAAAGATGTATCTTCTGGGTTTTGATTTTTCATTTTTATATAAAATTTTTCTCCAGATTTTGGCATCCTATTTATTTTTACATATTCACCATTTTTCTTTATATATTTTGTAAATTCGTATGTAGTGCTATTAGATTTTAGTTGCATAGAAACAATATCTCCGTATGTTACGTTTTCATAGCTTTCGCTATTATATTGTATTGTAAATGGGCCGATATATCCATTCTCTATAGAAAATGAAGCATCTTTTTCAATTTTAGGAGAATAGTCTTTACCGATACTTTTTACAAAATTTGTATACGCCTGTGCCTTATACGCTAAATTTTTTCCTTCTGTTTCATAGTTAGAACTTGTAGAAGGTAAAGGCTTTTTAGGTGTTAAAACTTTCCACACTGCTACTTGTGGTACATAACCACCAATAGAAGTTTTTCCATATTTTGGATTGTTAGGAAAATCAGTAGTTTTATTATATAACTGTGAGATAATATATGCTAATGAAATGCAATTGTCATTATATTCATTATTAATATTAAGTCCTGCATTTTCATTTCCTGATACACTTGTTTTTGTAACACTTACTGTTGATATACTTGAATATTCATTGTTGCTTCTAAAACAATATCCTCTATCTAAACAAAATAATTCTGGATTTGTTTTAAAATCGCTAAATGTTTTTGCTTCAACCTTATTAGCTAATCCACATAAAATAAAAATACATGTTAATATAAATATTATTAAAATTTTCTTTTTTGTTGTTAAATACATATATAATCCACCTTTATTTATATATTTATATATATTTTTACATTTTTCTATTTTTTTGTCAATATTAATTATTATACCTATAGTTATATATTTTTAAAAATATATACGGAAACAAGCTTACTGCAAATATATTACTTTTATATTACAAAAAAGCAAGGAACTTCTGTTCCTTGCTTTTTGTATTTAGTTTATGTCATCCCATTCATAAACAGTTCCGGCTGTATTACCTATCATATAGCCTTGTCCATTCCAATTATCCCAATGTATACTCCCTATATAAGTTCCATCTGCTTCATAAAGACATTGATCTTGTACATATACTCCTGGTTCAAACTTCCAGTAGTATACAGTATATACGGGAGTGTCTACTCCTCCAACATACACAAAATATACACTACCATCACTGCAGGCATATAAAGTGCCTTCACAAGGAACCAAAGAAGATGAATTATAGATAATGGTTATCTCCTTGTTTTCTTTTTGTAGATATAGTACTTCTGTATCTACTATACCTTTATCCTCTGTATCTTGCCCATAGTATAAGCAGATATCTAATACCTCTACACCATCTTTATTAGATAATCCTCCATACAAATTGGTAAACGCTCCTACTTCAAACATTTCTTTGGGGATGTTCCATTCCTTAACGAGTTTGTACTCTACCCATTGTTGGAGAATAAAACCTCCTTCTTCGTTCTCGATCACACAATATTGTGAACGAACTGTCGGTCCAAACGGCGGATAAAGCATATGAACATCTGTAGGAATGTTCCCTGTGTCATCAATATACCAATCCTCCGGTATGGGTGTCGCAGTAGGCTCAGGGGTGGAAGTAGGTGTCGCGGTAGGCTCAGAGGTGGGGGTGGGCGTTGGCTCATCTGTCGGCTTGATTGTCGGCTCAACAGTCGGCTCCTTTGTGTTTATCACAATGTTGCCTTCTGTGCAACCAACTATAACCAACATAGCAGTCATAAAAATGATTGCAATAAGTGTAAGTGTTAATGTCCGTTTCATGAATGTACTCCTTCTGGCTCACGGCCGATGAAATTAATATATATAAAATTTGGATAAACTCCAAATGCACTTTAAGTATACCATTTTTTTGATATTATGTCAAGTTTTTACTAATTCCTTAAAAAAACTGCCAATGTGCCAATGGGGACGGGGAATTTTGGCAGTCTTTGTCAATTGGGTGTCAATCAGAGATGGGGCTTAAGTTTTTGTCTAGCGGTTTCTCGGCATTTTTTGAACAAAAAGTCCATCCCTTTGTTTACTCCAATTGACATAAATTAACCTTTTATTTTAGTCTAAGACTTTTTTCTTTATTATGTATGCACCTGATGTAATTATTCCTAATACTACTAGTATTAATCCTATATACACTGGTGCTTGTCCTGTTTTTACTGCTACAACTATTTCTGCTTTAGAAGTATTATTTTCTTTATCTTTTTCTTGTAATAATCCTTCATTAAATACTTCCCCTATTTCTGCTACATTTATAATAGTTTGGCTATCACCAGTTTCAATTGTTTTGGTTAATACCAATTTTATTGTTTTTTCTTCCCCTGGATTAATTAGTTCTTCTGTAAGTGATACTGTATATAAAGCTCCATTTTCTTGATACCAGTCGCTATTTAGCTCTGATTGGAAAATCACTTCTTGTGGTAATATGTCTTTTATTGAATATACATATCCCCCAATATCTCCAATATTTGAAACTGTTATATCATATTCAATAATTAAAGTTGTTCCTATATAGGTTTTCGCTGGTATTTCTATTTTTGCAAAATTTACATTGTCATATGATACTACTTTGCTTTCATCTTCATTTTTTAATGTTATCTTATTTATTGTAGTAGATATTGCCAAATCAAATATTCCTTTTTCTATTAAACCTATATCTATATTACTTAAATCTTGTATTACTAAAAGTTTATCTGTTCTTATAATGCTTTCTCCATTTAGAACACCTTCATAAGCATCTGAATTAACTAACTCTGATACCCCGCTCTGTCTTGGATTTGTTAATCCATATTGATTTTTATCATATTCAAAAACTACGATGTATTCTCCTTTTTCAATGTAGTTAAAAGTATATTCTCCATTTGAATTTGTTATTGTTTCTTGTTTTACTTCATTTGCTAAATTTAATAGTTTTACTTTTATACCTTTTAGTAATTTTTCTGAAAGCTCTCTTGCTCCATTTTTATTTTCATCTAGCCATGCTACACCCTTTACACTATAATTTACTTCTGGTGGATTGTCTGGCTCATCTGGTCCATCTGGTCCGTCTGGTTCATTTCCTCCTTCTGCATTTTTCTCAACAACATTTTCCATTTTTATAGATTTTTCTGAATATTCTCCTTTTATTTCAAACAAACCTTCTAATGTTGTAGTTTCTTTTAAATTTTCTAATAAAGTTACTGTTATTTCTACTAACATAGTTTCATTTACGTCTAATGATTTCCCAGCTAGTTCAAAATTATTAGAAATATTTTCTAATATTGTAGTTTCATCTGAAATTTTATATTCTATTGATTTTATTTTTAGGCATTCTTTAATATTACCTGATATATTAACAGATTCCTTACTTGGTCCTAAATTTGTAATTTTTATCTGGTATACTAATTCATCTTCATCGTCCATATCTATTTTTTGTGATAATACATTTTGAGATTCTTTATATGCTCCATATTCTACTTGTAATACAGCAGGTGCGATAGTTTTTTCTATATCTTCCAAAATAATTGTCTCTTCTCCATCTTTGATTGTTACTTTTGTTAATACTTCTTCAGATATATATTTATCTACCTTTCCTTCTACTTCTATAAATTTTACTTCATTTGCTTCTAATTTTACAGGAATAGAAACTTTATTTTTATCTATGGTAATATCTATTCCATCTTCTACTTCCCAAACCTCTTTCTCATCATTTTTTACATATATTTTTCCATTTATACTTTCTTGTTTAAATATATTAGGTAATTCTGCAGTAACTGTTATATTTTTAGTACTATTTGTTTTATTTTCAACTCTAACACTATATTCAATAGTAGAACCTATTTCTGCGATTTCTTGTATCATCGAATTTTTTTCAATATTAGCAGTAAGTTTTGTGTCTATTTCGCTCGTTTTTATTTTATTTTGAATTGTTTTTACAATTTTTTCTTCTAAATATTTTGCACTTACTTCTACTTTATTTTCTATCTCTGATACATTAAATTCTTTGTTTA
>SAMEA3663248__coassemble_1590_pt1 | contig 6694 bp, 8 predicted proteins | sample SAMEA3663248__metabat2_high_PE_016 | metagenome-assembled genome bin SAMEA3663248 (sample SAMEA3663248) | pig gut metagenome | biome: pig gut; feature: pig-associated habitat; material: faeces | place: China | collected 2013
CATCATCTCCTATACATATATTAATTCATTTAATATAATCTCCTCTGCTTGTTGCTTAATTGCATTCATAGTTCCCACCCAATAAAGCATATCTGTATTTTTCATATCTTCTGTTAAATCACTTTTTGCTTTTAAATCTTTAATGATTATATTAAATCTTTTAGTTGCAGTTTCTTGTATTTCTTATAGATGGTCTATTAATGTATTTTCCATAAGCATTATTGTATATTCTGCTTTTTTATGTTCTTTTAAATAGTTTAATCTCATTCTTCCATATTTATTCAAACGTATTTTCTTTTGTTTTGGTAATACCAAATTTGGAATATAATAATCTCCTTGTCTTACATATTTTTTATCAATAAAGCTTTCTTGTAATTCTTTGTTCTCCATAATTTTTAAGTCTCCTCTCAATTTTTAAATTTTAATTTGTTATTATAAAATCAAAAAAAGATGAAATTGTTATTATTTTTTACAATTCATCTTTTAAATATTTGAAAATTTATGATTTTTACTAAATTGTTTGTAGGAGGAAACCTTTGTTATTACTAGATTTTACATTTTCGTCATAAGAGAATATGGTTGTAATTACTAACGCAATTAGCGTTATACCTTTGTTTTTTTTCATTTTTAATCGTCCTTTCTTGGTTTTATTAATACATATATAGTTTTATCATTAATTTTAATTTATAGTTTCTAATATTATTTTAACATAAAATCATATAAAATAAAGTCTATTTATAAAAATTTTACAATAATGATTTGTATATGTCTTAAAAATAAAATGGGAAAAATACCTACTATAAATAAGTGCTTTCTCATTGTATTTATCTTTCTTCTTGTTGATCTTTTGGTTTTTTTGCTTTTTGCCCAGCTTTTTGTGATGTTTGTTCAGGCATTTTGATTTCTCTCATATTTTTTTGTAATTTCATAGTGTTAATTTCATCTTGTAACTTTAATATCTCTAATTCTATTCTTTTTTTTGTCTGTTCATTAGTTAAATTAGTTTTTTCTTCTTCTAGCTTTTGAATTTTTTTATCTAATTCTTCTATTTGTTGCTTTTCAAAATCTACATATCTTCTTTTTAATTCTTTATATGGTACATATTTAAAAGTTGCTTTCAAACTATTTAACTCTATAATTCTTTCTCTAGCTCTTCGCTCTACTATCTCTATTAGTTCGTCTAATGAAGACACAAAATATTGTTTGTTACCAAACTGCAAAATTCCATTAAATCTTAAGTTCTCATTGTAGTCTTCAAATCCTATTGTTCGTAAAACAAATCTATGTTTAAGTTTTCTAATTTTAGCTCCCATTTTTAAAAGTTCTTGTGCATTTTGAATATTTTCATTTATTTTTTCATTTTCTGCATCCAATGTTTCTTTAGTGGCAAATTCACCTTTTCCTAATAATAATTTTAAAGTGGCATCATAAACTCCTCTGTATCCCACAGAATAAATATTTAGGCTTCGAGCTCTAGAAATGTATTCTAAAATCATATCTCTATGTTTTTCTTTATTTTTATTAAATGATTTTTCAATTATACGTATACTTTTTACTCTACTTTTTTCAGAAAGATCTTCTATTATACTGTTAAAATATCTATCTACTTGTCTTGATATGTCCCCTAAATAAATAATTTTTTTATCCATGATAATCACCTCAATTAATATAATTATAACATACTTTCCCAAAAAGATAAATAGTTTACTCTTTTTGCGGTTTTTTGGCATTATTTTGAAAAAAATCCATCCTTTTGTTCACTTTTTGGCAAACATGTGCCAAAATTCCCCGTCCCTCTTGGCATTTTCCACTATTTGCTCCTTTCTTATTACATCTTATTTGAAGTCATTATATAACGATTAAAAAGAAAATAGCAACTCTTTTATAAGAATTGCTATTTTTATATTGGCACAAAATCTGTACCAAGCGCATTTTGCAAATTTTATTAATATACTATTGAAAGCATTGTTATAAAGATTATAAATATGTATATAAATACACATAATGAAAGTCCAACAATTCCTGTTATTAAACCAGCTTTTCCAATTTTACTTCCTAATTTTTTAATAGTTTTTACACCAAATATTATTGCTAATATTCCTGTTGGCAAAGATATAAACCAAAATGTAAAAAATACTATTGATATAATCCCTAAAGTTAAACTTGCTACAGCCATTGAACTTTTTGATTTTTCTAGGATTTCTTCTTTCATATATTTTTCCTCCTTTTTATATTTTTATTTCTGATATTTGTTCTAGTGTTTCTAAATTATTTACTTTTATCATGTCTTCTGATACAGTATATAAATCGTCTTCTATCCATAAACCTCTAAGCAATCTGCTATTGTTGTACATACTATATTTGTATGTTGTATCTGATTTTTCATGAGTAATAGAACCTTTAAATTTAAAGCCGTCCTCTAAGTTTATATCATATACAAAATATCCTTCTGAAGTATATTTTTTACCATAGTTTATATATGAATTTTCTATTGATGAAATATCTGAATCATATATACTTACCTCGAAATCACTAGGATATCCATTTACCGGAATTGCAATAATTCCTTTTTTTGCAGAAAATAATAATGCTTTGTGATTTGTAAGTATTGCTGAAGTAGTTCTGCTATCTCCAATAAGAGTCTCCGAAATTTGTATTGGATTGCTTACATCAGATACATCAAATATTGCCATCTTCATTCCTGTAATAGTAGCTGTTGTACTAATTACTTTTCCATATGAATTTCTATTTACATGTTCTTCTGTTTGCATTCCTATTCCAATTAGGTGAGTTTCATCATAAGGATGTAAATATGTGCTATATCCTGGTATTTTTAATTTTCCTAATACTGTTGGGTTTTCAGGATTACTTAAGTCTATTACATATAATGGATCAACATTTTTGTATGTAACCATATATGCTTTATTTCCCATAAACCTTGTTGAATACATTTTTTCACCTTTTGATAAATATTCTGTCTCTCCTAAAAGTTTTAGATTTTTATTAAAAACTACCACTCTAGAACCTTGAGTTGTATATAGTCCTATTCTTAAATTATCATCGTATTCATCTAATGAAAATTGATTTATAGTTGTTCCTTTAACTTTTGTTTTGTTTGAATACTTAATATCTCCATCATCAGATATATTAAATTTGTATATAGTTGTATAACTATTATATTCATAATAATTATTATCTATCTCTTTTATTGCTCCAATTATACCTTTAAAGCCAAATATAGTTTTTAAATTTTCCTTTACTAATACATTTGCATTATTGTCATAATCTTGTGATAATAAATACATGTTGTTTTCTGATATATAAGCATTTGAAACATCAAATAAATATGAATTTACTGATACCTCTCTATTTGAATCTAAATCTATACTTGCTATTAGTGTTTGTGTATTTGTAATTAAGTTTTTCAAATATTTGATATTGCTTAACTCAATTTCTTGTTTGTTATTATCTTCCAAATAATAAGTTATAATTTCATCGTCTTCTTTTCTTAAATTACCTGATGCTATAATAAGCAATTTGCCATTTATACATCTTGAGGTATAATATTGTTCATATAAAATTAAGCTTTTAATTTCTTTTGGTTTTGCCTTGTTTGTTATGTCGTATACAGTTATAGAAGTATCATATTCATAATAATTAATATACTTTGAGGATATTACTACTAAATAATTATTATAAAGAATTAAATCCTCGGCAATAAAATCATCTGTAATGCCTATTTTTGATTCAATTTTAATATTTGTTGGATCTGTGACATTTGTAATTACAACATCACTTCCTGATAATGAGTAGATGTAGTTTCCATCTGTTTTTACTATATCTGCCTCATCAACATTTTCAACTTGCACATTGGTTGTTGAATACTCTTTTGTATATGCTTCTGCTGTGTTGTTTTTTGTTGTTATTGTATCTGTTGCTATATCTGCTTCTAAAATCTCGTACTTATCATAGCTATTAAAATATTTCGTTTGAAACATAAATGGAAATGCTATTGCATTTAAAAGAATATTACTTTGGCTATATGAAGATTTACTTATTTTCATTAACTGTGATTTTGATTTTACAGAAATAAATTCATCTTCTTGGCTTTTGTTTAACACAATAGCTAAAACTAGTGCAATAATTAAAACAGCAATTAAAGCTATTATTAAAATTTTATTTTTTTTCAAAATATCCCCTCCTTTATGGAATTTTATAATATTCTCAAGAAAAATACAATAGATTTGATTATTTTTTTGTAACCTAGTTCATCTTGTTTATTTCTGCCGTTATTTCTGCATTATAAACATATTTTCCTTCTATTTTTTCATAAACTTCTCCAATTTCACCTATATATTTAATATCATACTCATTAAAATTTTTCAATATTTATGAAGTTCAAAATTATAATTAAATGTTTGTATTTTTGTAAATTTTTTTTTTAATATTTCATATTTATATATTAAAGGAGTAAATTATGAATAATTTTAAGAATAATAATTATAGAGATATTTATAACTATTATAATATGATTAATAGCACTCGTTCTAATTATATAAAAGATTATGGTCCAGAGCCATTTGTGTGCAATATTGAAGAAATTACTAAGAGTAATAATACATTTAGGACTTCATTATGGACCGGAAATTATTTTCAAATTACAGTTATGAGTATCCCTGTTGGCGAGAGCATTGGTCTAGAAATGCACTCAGACACAGATCAGTTTTTAAGAATTGAACAAGGTACTGGCTTGGTACAAATGGGAAATAGAAAAGAAAATCTTAATTTTCAAAGAAAAGTATATGATAATTATGCAATTGTAATACCTGCAGGTAAATGGCATAATTTAACTAATATTGGTAATATTCCAATAAAATTATATTCTATTTATGCACCACCAAATCATCCTAAGGGAACTGTTCATAAAACAAAAGCTGATGCAGAACATTAAAATGTTGCCTAACCTTGTTGTATACGGAAAAATCTTATATCGGGTCAAGATAATATTTGATTTTTCCTATACAATAAAAAAATAAAGAATCACATTTAATATGACTCTTTATTTATTTGCATCCTTGTAATTTATATATATTATTAATCAATTATTTACAATTTCTTCTGGTATTTTGATTTTCATTAAATCTTCATAATTATCAATTTCATAATTGATATTATCTTCATGATAATAATTTGCTTGAAAACTGTATTTTAGAGTTGTACCGTCATATAATGTCAATATATAAGTTTTAGTATTATCACTAAACATAAGGTTAGTTTTTTCTTTAACTTCAATTTTATTAAGAGCATTTACTATTTCTTCTATTAGTTGTTTTTCTTCCGTTTTATAATAAATATACCCACCCTCTGTTTCTTCTTTCATCTCGATAGACACAACTTCATCAGCTTTGCATTGCATATTGTCAATAGTTATATTTCTTGTTTTTTTATCATCACTTTTTACTGAACAATATATAATTATAGCAATTAAACATACTATACATATTACTAGAATATAAATACCTTTTTTCATTTATTTACCTATCTCCTCAATATAGCCAGATGTTTTTTCTGTGTACATATTATCGGTAATTGATTGATACTTATTTCCTTGATAATCATCTGTAAAGCCGTTATATGCTTTATATATCTCTCCAGTATCAGTATCGTAAACTCTTTCATATCCTAATGTTGCATCACTTTGTTTTTGGCTCATAATATCATAAGATATTTGTCTATTTTCCCAAGCACTCATATATGAATCAAATGCTTTTTGCATTGAAGCGTTTAATTCAAGTGCTTTTTGTGTTTGTGCATTACTATCATCTATTGTTTGTTTTACATAGCTATCTGTAAATTCTATTGAGTTAACTGATTCTAATAAAATGTCTTTGTAGTCTATAAACTCATCTTTAGCAGAAGTTATTGACATTATATCATATATCATATAATATCCCATATCCACTCCACCTTGGTATTGGTTTCCAAAGTTTACTACTGATGCCATAAATAAACCTTCGCCTTCTTTTGAGTTTTCGCCTGTAAATGTCCCTCTTAATACTTTACTATCTAGTGCAACACTTTTCATACTAGCACTAGACTCAAATTCTTCAATTTTTGTAAAATTACTAAATTTAGGAAATTTCATTGTAGAAAGTGTAGGCTCTAGTGAACTAAGATATGTTGATATTTCATCAAATTTTTTATAAAATCCCTCTGTTGTTGGATTATCTAAAACTACTGCATCTGCGAACAATTTATATTGAGAATTATTTCCACTCATACTATAATAATTCTGCCAACTAGTTTTTGCTGATGTATTTTTTAATAATGGCTGAACTTTTAGCATTAAATATACTTGATTATTGGTATTTTGTGGATCATAAACTCTAATCGCATAAAATATTCCTGTGCCACCAGTTTCAACAGTCCAACCGGTAGGCTTTTTCATTGTAAAATTATCTGTTTTATATTCTTCTAGTGTTAATTTACTTGCTTCATTTGCTACTATTTTTACATCTTCCTTTGTAGCACTCTTTTCCGTTTTTCCCACTTCATCACTTTCTTTCTTGTTATTATTTAAAAGCATTACTCCAAGAATAACAATTATTACTATTGCAATAAGAGCAATTATCATCCATATTTTACTTTTCTTATTTTCGTTCAATTTGTTTTCCCCCTCTTATATTTTTTTAGC
>SAMEA3663248__coassemble_1887_pt1 | contig 6044 bp, 9 predicted proteins | sample SAMEA3663248__metabat2_high_PE_016 | metagenome-assembled genome bin SAMEA3663248 (sample SAMEA3663248) | pig gut metagenome | biome: pig gut; feature: pig-associated habitat; material: faeces | place: China | collected 2013
AATTATAAATGTGCATTTATGGAAAAAGATGAGATTGTTTTAGAATAATCAACAAGTCTACATAACACACAAGAGCTTGACATAAAATCCAAAAAATGGTATAATATAATCAGTATAAGGCCTAGCGTCTTATTTAATATAGATCCAACCCCCTCTTTCCACCCGTTAATGGTGTTGACATAAAAAATTTAAAACAGGAAGGATATACTTATGTATAAACAGGATGATATTGAGGAGCTGTTGCTCCAAGAATGTAAGAACAAAGTACGGGAAATTGCAGACAAGATAATGAACATCTTGTCTAACGACAGGAATATCGCGTATACAGCCGCTTCCAATGGAACGGTGTATAAATACACCGAGCACCTTATGGAGGTGCCGAAAGGGCTTAGCCCTTTCAGGGTTATCCGGGAGGTACAAGAACTCCTGGAAAGGAGGTACCCCACTGAAGTTAGTTACTTAACGATAAAACAGGTAACTGTCTATTCCCGCAATGGAGTATTATCATTACAAAGAACTTGGAGAGGAAAAAAAGTTTCAGCGGTATCTTTTCGCTGGAACCGGCGAGAAGTAAAGTAAAGAAGAGACCTGGATTTCCAGGTCTCTTCTTCCTTACAGTGTTATGACAATAATAATAAAATTAGTGCAATAAATAAAAATTGATCTTTTACATCTTCGTTGTAAAGAAAGATGATTAAAGCAATTATTATTAAGTCATCAAAAAAAAGTTTAATTCCAAAAATTTCAAAAAAATCTCTATTTTCTTCAAAAGACTTAGCTGGCCTGTCTAAAGAAGGAGAGGTATAAGAGCTATTATTATTTTTTAAGTTATTATTAAAATATGGTAAAAAATTATTGCTTGCCATTTTTTTGCTTGTCACCACCTAAAAAAGGGAAAAAATCTAAAGCTTTGCTTATATTCATAAGTTGTATGTATTGGTCCAATTTTTCTCTTCGGCTTTCTTTTAAGTATGGCTTAAGAGACAATAGCAAATTAGAACGAGGGTCATCTTTCACATTCATTTTATCAATAATAGTTTTCATTTTCATAATAGTTTCAAAGTCGATATTACTTGTAGAAGAATTGTTAGTACCTTCTTTTTGGCTATTGCTAGAACTATTGGAATTATTAGATTTGTTATTTAGCATACTAGCCAAATTATTAATCATATCTGGTGAAATACTGTCTTTATTAATATTTAATTTTTCGAATAAACTAGATAAATCCTCATTCACGATTAAAAATCACCTTAACCTTTTTTGTTCATATTATCAATAATACCTTTGCCAGTATTGCTTTTTAAAATTTCATTTGCCTTAGAAATTCCAGCTTCTAAATCTTTTTTATCCATAGTAGAAAGCATTTGAAGAAGTTTTGTCATATCTAAATCATTATTATTCAAAAAAATCACTCCCATATTAATATATGAGAGTGGGGCTAGAATATGTGAATGAAAACTATTTAAAATATTTTAAACTTGTTGAAATAGCTTGTTCTTTTATAATTAATTTTCCGTATTCTTCAAGCTTCCTTTCAAAAAGAGAAGGTGTACTTACAAGTCCTGCAAATTCGCAAATTGCATTGCAAAAATTCTTAAAATCTGCTATAGTAATTCGCATATTTTTTAATACTAAATAATATGAAGAGTTATATAAATATAAAGAAGAATTCTTAAATTTATTAGGTATTGAAGGTAATATATTATCAATATATGTACAAAATTCCGAAAAATCATCAAAACTCTTAAACTGATAAATAGATAGTAACTTACTAGGAACAACATTTTTCCTTTTGACGCTTACGTTTTTCTTTGTAGTTTTTTTATCTACTTCTTCTGCAATTCGAGTGACAGTTAATATAAACTTACCATCTGAAGTTGCAATAGCTTCAATCATCAATTTATAATTTTCTGTTTTAAAGCCAATTTCTTCTTCTGCCTTATCTAGCATATCTAAGAATAAATCTTGAGTTTCAATAGAATTAGCCATAAATGAATGAAAATCAATATTCTTTTCTTCAAGGTCTTCCATATTTAATATAAATCTGATTTTATTATCACTAATTTTTTCAATACGCATTAAAAACAATCCCTCCAATATAAATTAATTATAGCACTAGTAGAACAAAAAATAAATGGTTAAAATATGGTAATTACAAATTTAATATATTATATTATAAAAATCAAAAAAAGTGCCAAGAGGGACGGGGAATTTTGGCACATATTTGCCAAGAGGGACGGGGAATTTTGGCACATATTTGCCAAAAAGTGAACAAAAGGATGGATTTTTTAAAAAATAATGCAAAAAAACCACTAGACAAAAACTTAAGTCCCCGTGTCTTAACGTGTCCATTTGTCTAAATTTTTATAAAAATTTTAAAAAATAAACTTTAGGTTACTATTCAGACCTAAATTTTCAAATTAGTAGCTCCACGTGTCGGTTGGACATTTTCTTTTCGTGCTTTAGCCTAAGAAAAGAAAATGTCCAACCGACAGCAAGATGGAGCGGATTATATAGCGATTAGTCTGAGCATTAACAACTTTAGAAAATAAACTTTAGAAAATGTCTTGCAAAACTATGAAAAATTGTATACAATAACACAGAGATTTATAACAAAAAAATGATACATAAGAAAAGGAGAAAAAATGGCTACAAAACAAAAGAATATATGGGTATTATTAGTATTTTTATTATCTGGAATAGTAATTCGGAGGATTACTTGGAGAATTAGCAGGACAAGTAGATTTCCTTTGGTGGCTTTCTTATGGTGAAAGCTTTGGACTATCTAGTCCAATAGAATTAAATCTTAAAGTAATTTCTATAACATTTGGGCTAATGTTTAAAATAAATATTGCAAGTATTATTGGAATGGCAATAGCTGTTTTTATATATAGAAAAGTTTAAAATGTGATGGGGGCTTTTAAGAAAGGATAATAAATGTTAATTAAAAACCTACCAGAATTAGAAAGACCCTATGAAAAATTAGAAAGGTTTGGAGAAGAAACCTTATCAAATGCAGAATTATTGGCAATAATAATAAAAACAGGAACAAGAGAGCAATCAGTGATTTCAATAGCACAGCAAATATTAAATCTAGGAAATAATGACAATGTTAAATCTTTAAGATTCTTGCAAGATATTTCTATTCAAGAATTTATGCAAATAAAAGGAATAGGCAAAGTTAAGGCAATTCAGCTGAAGGCAGTATGCGAACTATCAAAAAGAATGTCTAGACCAATTAATAATCAAATGATAAAAATAAAAACTCCAGAAGATGTAGTTAATTTGCTCATGCCAGAGCTAAGATATGAAAAAAGAGAAGTGGCAAAAGTTATACTTTTAAACACAAAGAATTTGGTACTTAAAATAATAAACATATCTCTAGGCGGAGCAAATTTTGCTTATTTAGAACCAAAAGATGTTTTAGCAGAGGCTATAAAATTACAAGTACCAAAGATAATATTAGTTCATAATCACCCAAGTGGAGATGCACGGACCAAGTAAAAATGATTATAAATTAACAGACAGAATTTATGAAGCATCAAGTTTAATGGGAATAGATCTATTAGATCATATAGTAATTGGAGATGGAACATATACTAGTATTTTGAAGAGAGGAAATGGTACAAAAAATGAGTTTATTTAATTTAAAAGGAAAAGATATTGGAATAGATTTGGGAACATCGAATTTATTAATAACTATAGCAGGGAAAGGAATTGTATTATCAGAGCCATGTGTTGTGGCAATAGATGAGAATACAAATCAAATTCTTGCAACAGGATTTGAAGCAAAAGAAATGTTAGGAAGAACTCCTAAGAATATAAAAGCAGTAAGACCATTAAAAGATGGCGTTATTGCAGATTTTACAGCCACACAAATTATGCTTAAGCATGTTGTAAATAAAATGTGCCAAAGGTACAACTTAGGAAAGCCAAGAGTTGTAGTAGGAGTACCTTCAGGAATTACAGAAGTAGAAGAAAGAGCAGTAGAAGAATCTATTATAAGAGCAGGAGCAAGAGAAGTATTTTTAATTGAAGAACCAATGGCTGCAGCAATTGGTTCAAATTTAGATGTTGCAGAGCCAACTGGAAATATAATAGTGGATATTGGAGGAGGAACTACAGAAGTTGCAGTAATTTCATTAGGAGGAATAGTTACCAGTAATTCTATAAAAATTGCAGGGGATGAATTAGACCAGGATATAGTAAATTATTTTAAACGCCAATTAGGACTAGCAATTGGAGAAACAACTGCTGAGCAAATAAAAAAAGAATTAGGCGCAGCAATGCCACTTATGACAGAACTTACCATGTCTGTTAAAGGAAGAGATTATTTAACAGGCTTGCCAAAAACAATAGAAGTAAATTCTAATCAAATATTAGAAGCAATACAAGATTCTATAAACGAAATAACTGATATTGTAAAACAAACCTTAGAAAAAACACCACCAGAACTTGCATCAGATATAGTTCAAAGAGGAATCGTTCTATGTGGTGGAGGAGCATTAATTAGGGAGATAGATAAATTATTAAGTAAAAAGACTGATATGCCAGTTTATATTGCTGAAAATCCAATGGAAAGTGTAGTAAAAGGTACAGAAAAAACACTAGATGATTTGGAGAACCTAAGAAATGTTTTAATAGATTCAAGAAGAAGGTAGGAAGATTAGAATGAAACAAAATAGAAAGGCAAGCATAATAGGTGCTATTATTACTGCTATTATTCTTATAATTCTTGTAATAATAACGAATCTAAATGTTAAAAACTTTTCAAAAATAGAAAATATCGTAAATAAAATGGTAATGCCGATTCAAAATAGTTTAACATATCTAAAGAATAAAATTGCAGGCAATAACTCGTTTTTTGAAAGTATTGATGAATTAAAAAAAGAAAATGAGAATTTAAAAACAAAAAACAAAGAATTAGAAGAACAAGTGCGAGAATTAGAGATTATAAAAGCAGAAAATGCAACATTAAGAGAATATGCAAATATGGCAGACAAATATACTGAATATGAAACAATTCCAGCATATATAATAAATAAAGATGTTAGTAATTTAAGTAGTACAATGATTATAAATGTAGGAAAAACAGACGGAATTACTGTAAATATGCCAGTAATAGCATCAGAAGGATTAGTAGGATATACCATTTCTGTAACAGATACCACATCAAAGGTACAACCAATAATAGACCCTGCAACCAGTATAAGTGGAACTATGAAAATCTCAAGAGATGGAGTAATAGTAAAAGGAATTTTAGGAAGCAATAATACTTTAAAAGCAACATATATTCCAACAGAGGCAGATTTAGTAATAGGTGATACTATAGAAACTTCTGGATTAGGTGGAATATATCCAAAAGGAATATTAATTGGAACGTTAAAAGAAATAGTGCAAGCAAAAAATATTACTGAAAGATATGCTATAATAGAAACAGCTGTAAATTTTTCTAAATTAGAAACAGTTTTAGTGGTAACAAACGAATAAGAAGGATAAGCAATTATCCTTCTTAATTATCTTTTATTTTTTGATTTTCTATGTTATTTTTTTCTTCCTCATTTTCAATTGTTTCTGCAACAATTTCAACACTGTCAAATCTAGTTGGTTTTTTTAACCAAGCAACAATTTTACTAAAAGGCTTTTTAGTTTGTGTTAATCCAGGGTTTTCAACTGGTGGTTTGGTTTCAGAATCTTCATAAAAATTTTCAACAGAGGAAGAGTTAAGTTTTTCTAGTGGTTTTTCAATAGTTTTTTCAATTTTTTCTAATTCAGGTTCTTCAACTTCTGAAAAATTAGATTTTATAATTTGTGCTTCAGGTATAGTGTCTTCATGTGATTTAATTACTTCTTTTGGTGTTGCTTCTTTAATTTGACTGCCTGTTTTTGTAGGTTCAGGTTCTGCAATTGATTCTTCAGTAGGGATATTTTCCATTTCTTCAACTGGTTCAATTTCTTGAACTGTTTCAACTAGGCTTCCTACTTCAACAGGTTCAGGTTCTGCAATTGATTCTTCAGTAGGGATATTTTCCATTTCTTCAACT
>SAMEA3663248__coassemble_2512_pt1 | contig 5017 bp, 4 predicted proteins | sample SAMEA3663248__metabat2_high_PE_016 | metagenome-assembled genome bin SAMEA3663248 (sample SAMEA3663248) | pig gut metagenome | biome: pig gut; feature: pig-associated habitat; material: faeces | place: China | collected 2013
AACTAAATCGTCGTTCTCTAGCCTATCTCCTGCTTTTTTTGTTGATAAATCTGTCTTAAAACCTATAATCATTGGCTCATTAATTGCAAACTCTGAAAATTCTAGAATATATCCTTGATTATTAATGTATGCACATCCTTCTCCATATGTTATCATATATGTTGCATTTCTTTCTTCTACATGTATTTCAACAGTTCCATCAATTTTTCTTTTTAGTTTTACTGTATTTATATAGGCACTCCCTTGTTTTATACTTTCTCTTACTTTTTTACTACTTATTTTAAACATATTTTCTTCTGTTTTTATGTTTGACAAGGCAATTATTGTATCTGATGAAATTTTATTATTTCCTACAACCACAATGGTTTTGCAATTAAATATGCTAGACAGAAGAACTAACATTACTGCAATTAATAATAGTATTAGTAATAGTATATATCTTCTTAAAGCTTTTTTAAAGTCCTTTTTTTTATTTATTTTAACATTTTTCTTCTTCTTTTTAGTTGGCTTTTTTTTAGATGCTTTTTTCTCTATTGGTTTTGTATTTAAACCTATTATTACTTCATTATCTAGATTAATAGCTTGATTTTTAGTTTTTACTTTTTTATTTTTTTCTTTTTTCATATTTTCTCCTTTTAAAATGTTAGGTTAATAAAATCTAACATTTTTATTGGTATTTTACAATATTTGCACCTAATTTTTGCAATTTTTTATCTAAGTTTTCATACCCTCTTAAAATATGTTCTATTCCATCTATTTTACTTACTCCCTTTGCTGCAAGTGCCGCTGTACACATTGCCGCTCCACCTCTTAAATCTGTCACTTTAAGCTCTGCTGCAGATAACTTTTTTACACCTTTTATAATAGCAATTTTCCCTTCTATTGTAATTTTTGCACCCATTCTGTTTAATTCATTAGCATATTTAAATCTGTTTTCGAATATATTTTCTATAACTACAGAAGTTCCTTTTGCAACTGTTAAAGCACTTGCAAATACTGATTGCATATCAGTTGGAAATCCTGGATATGGCATTGTTTTAATTTCTACTGGTTTTATTCTCTTAGGAGCTTCTAGTATAATACTATTTTCATTCGTTTTAAGTTTTGCGCCACACTCCTCTAGTTTATGTAATACTGGACTTACTTGGTCTGGTATTACATTTTTTATTTCTATCATTCCGTTTGTTATCATTGCCATACATAGTAAAGTTCCTATTTCTATTCTATCTGGCATTACATTATAGCTTACCTCTTTTAGTTTTTTTACACCAGTTATATTTATTATATTTGTGCCTGCTCCTTCTATTTTTGCGCCCATTCTATTTAAAAAGTTTTGTAAATCTACAATTTCTGGTTCCATAGCGGCATTTTCGATAGTAGTCTTTCCTTCCGCAAAAACTGCTGCCATCATTACACTTTCTGTTGCACCTACTGATGGGAAATCTAAATGTATATCTGCACCTACTAATTTTTCTGTTTTGCAACTAATACGGCCTTCCGATTGTTCTATTTTTACGCCTAATTTTTCAAATCCCTTTAAATGCAAATCTATTGGTCTTGAGCCAATATCACATCCCCCTGGATATGAAAACACAGCTTTTTTAAACCTTCCAATAATTGCTCCTGCAATTACTACTGATGACCTCATTTTTCTCATAAGTTCATCTGGAATTTCATATTTTTCCATCTTACTTGAATCAATAATTATTTTACCATTTTTCTTACTCACTTTGCAACCTAAAATTGTTAATATTTTTTGAGTTGTTTCCGTATCACTTATATTTGGTATATTATATAATGTTGAAGTTTTACTATTTAATATACTTGCTGCAAGAATTGGAAGAGATGCATTTTTAGATCCAGAAGCGTTAACCGTTCCCTCTAACCTTTTTCCACCTTCTATTATGTAATACATATCCCATGCCTCCTTTATACACATATATTATGCATAAATTGCAATTATGGTGAGAAAAGTATATTAATCAACTTGTAACAAAATATAACCAATTAAACTCACAAGAAATTCTTGTGAGTTGCAAAAATCTATTGATAACTCATCATTTTTTTCATAAAGTAATAGTGAACTGCTGAAAGCACGAATGTGTCGTAGGTGGTGTTTTTTTATTTTTTATCAGTTAGTTTCTTTAGCTCGTTTGTTGCTTCTAAATAATGTAATTCTACTTCTGTCGGATTTAAACTTATTCTTTCTTTGTATTTTCTATACTCTGATCTTGCTTTTTCTAAAGCCTCCTCGTGTGATACTGTTCCTTTTGTCTTTAATACATCTTTTCTATTCATTTTTATAAAATAATCTAATTCATTCGCCCAATCTCTCATAGTCATAGGATTTTCGTTCAAAGCTTGTAATTCTGCATAATCCAAATACATACTTACAATTCTATTTAACACATTCAGTTCTTCTTCTGTTAAATAATTCTTAGCTATGGTTGCTTCTTGTAATGTTGGAGTATCTCCTTCAAAATTAGTTAATCCCATAAAATCTTTTTCACCATCTGCCCTTTGCATTATAATTTCTGCTGCAGTATGTCCATGTGATGCCCAATGCATTTTGTTTTGTACTTCTTTAAAAAATTCAATTGAAATTTCAGCTTTAGGATTATAATCTATACTTGTTGCATAAATATCAAGTATTTGCCTCCAAAATACTTTTTCTGATGTACGAATATCTCTAATTCTAGCAAGCAATTCTTTAAAGTAAGTTCCTCCTCCAGCATTTTTTAATAATTTATCATTTAAAGCAAAACCCTTTACAACATATTCTTTTAGGGTTTCCGTTGCCCATTGTCTAAAGGTTGTCCCTATATCTGTTCTTACTCTATAACCAATTGCTAAAATCATATCTAAGTTATAATATTTCACATTATATGTCTTTCCATTTCCTGTTAATGTTGGAAATACAGCTGTTACCTCTTCCTCTATTAGTTCTCCCTCTTGAAATATGTGATTGATATGCTCACTTATATTTGCTTTACTTGATTCAAATAAATCCACTAATTGATTTTGATTAAGCCATACAGTTTCATCATATAATTTTACTTCTATATCTTTTTTTCCATTATTTTTTTTATATAGAATTAATTGACCATATTTTTCCATTGATTTTCTCCTTTTTTTCAACTGTTCGGAAATTCCGAACAGTTGAAATTCCTTTAAATTTATATTGTTTCATTCGATATTTTAGTTATATCATATTTCTCAGATTTTTTCAATGTTTTTGCGAAAATTTGTTCTTGCTTTTTATTTATATTTTTGTTTTGCCAAAGGGGACGGGGAATTTTGGCACAATTCTATTCTTTATTATATTCTCTTCTAAGTTTTTCTCTATTTATATTAATAGTTTTTGAGATTGTTCTAAATGCAATCTTATGCTGCTTTAATATTTTTATTAACTTTTTAAGCTCTGCTTTATTTTCCCTTACTTCTTCCATTTTCATTTTTTTCTTATTTAAAAACTCTTTTACTAGTTTTTCGCATATAATTTCTTTATCTTCTTCTACATCTATAAAAGCATATTCTTCATCATCTATAAAATCTATTTTTTTGTAATTTGAAAATTCATATTCTTCTGGTTTTTTACATATTTCTGCTTTTACCGGATTGTCATAAATGTATTTAATACAGTTGTATAATTGTTTTTCACTATATATTCCCTCTGCTTTATATCTGTCACGGAATACATACCCTACCCTTTTATATTTTTTGTTATAATACTGACCAAATCTAGTGTTTAAGCAGTGCATATATTTACTTAAATTTTCTACACCTGCTGTTTCTAATAACATGTGGACATGGTTATTCATTATGCAATATGCAATAATTTTTACATTATACTTGTCTTTTATTTCATACATGTTTTTTATATAAAATTTTATATCTATTGAATCTTCAAATATAAAATTCTTATTTATTCCTTGTGACATAACATGAAAAAAAGATGTTTTTAAATAGTTTCTTGGAAATCTAGGCATAAGAATTTTGCCTCCTTAGAATTAAAATTAAAAAATATGATATAAATTATTAAGATTTATATCATACTTGAGTTAATTATTTTGTCGGATTTTGGGACTAACATAAAAAAATTTTTAAAAGTGCCAAAATTCCCCGTCCCTTTTGGCATAAAATAAGTTATTATTTATTTTAGATGTGTACATTTTGCTTTTTATAAATTTTTATTTTAATTAAATGTATATTAGTTGTATTTTTATTTCGTATTCATGAAGTTTATATTTTATAATTGACAACAGATTTGACACACTAAACTATTAAAATATTTAATACTTTTTTTGTAAAATTAAAATGCTCTTGATTTATGCATTGCGTATGCAGATACCACAAGATAGAGTTGACAATATGTTGGATAAAACATATACTAAAGGAGTACTTAAGGTGGAAATAGTATTTTACAAGTTTGCAGATGGAACATGTCCAGTGAAAGATTTTATTCGATCCCTAGATGTGAAAATGAAAGCAAAGACACTTAAAACGATTGAACTGTTGGAGAATAGTGGAACAGCATTAAGGGAACCATATTCAAAGAGTTTAGGTAATGGAGAATTTGAATTGCGTATCAAGCAGTGTTCTGATATTACAAGAGTTTTGTATTTCTTTTTTGTTGGAAACAAAGCAGTATTAACGAATGGATTTACAAAGAAAACGAACAAAACTCCAAGAGAACAGATTGAGTTATGTCAGAGATATAAGAACGATTATGAGCGGAGGAAGAGTAATGACGGAATTTGATGAGTTTAAAGAAGAATTGTTATCAGATCCGATTGCCAAAAAGGAATATGACGCGTTAGGACCTGAATATGACATTATACAGGCAATGATTGATGCAAGGGTAAAGCAGAATATAACACAGAAGGAGTTGTCTGAGAGAACTGGAATTACGCAGGCTGATATCAGCAGAATTGAAAGAGGAACCAGAAATCCAAGCCTTGCTATGATGAAAAGAATAGCGGCAGGACTTGGAATGCAACTGAAATTGGAATTTATT
>SAMEA3663248__coassemble_5760_pt1 | contig 2865 bp, 3 predicted proteins | sample SAMEA3663248__metabat2_high_PE_016 | metagenome-assembled genome bin SAMEA3663248 (sample SAMEA3663248) | pig gut metagenome | biome: pig gut; feature: pig-associated habitat; material: faeces | place: China | collected 2013
TATTTTTTGAATTTAAATAATTTATTAATTTATCATTTTTATTTTCTAAAATAATAATTATTTTAATTTTGGGGTTTATTTTTATTATATTATTTATAAATTCATAAATTGATAAATCTCCTGGAAGTATACTATTCAAAAATAATATATTTATTTTATTATTTTCTTTTAAAATATGTAATACTGCTTCTTGATATTGAAGATCTGTTTTATATACATCAAAATTTTCTTCTTCTAATCTTTCCCTTAATAAGTTGTTGCCGATGGCTGTGAGTATTTTCATTTTTCTTCTCCTTTTGCTGTAATTTTTTTCCATTTTATTCTATAATTTTTTTCTCTTCTTCTGCAAAATCTATTTTTGTTAAAAAATGCTCTGCTCCAGCAAAGATTAAGCATTCTCCTCTTTTTAAACTTTTTATTTCTATTTTCTCTTTTTCTGATAAATTTGAATATTTAGACAACAATTGAATATTCTCTTCTTCTAATGAAAAAAACACTTTATTTGACGAATTATTTAATATACTTCTTCCATAAGTTCCATTTTCTAAGCTAAATAAATCTGAAATATCTTGTGTGATTGCAACACTACTTCCTCCATATTTTCTTATTGTTTTAAATATTTTATAAATAAAACTTGCTACATCTTTGTTTGATGTTACACCAATTAATCTCCAGATTTCATCTAAATATATTATTTTTTTATTTTGTCTGTTTTTCTTCATTTTGTCCCAAAATAAATCTGTAAAAAGATACATCCCATATTTTAAGTTATCTTCTCCTAATTCATAAATATCTGCCACTATTAATTTATTATTTATTTCTATATTGGTATAATTATTGAAAAACTTCAAAGAACCTGTAACAAAAGGTTGTAATTTTTTTTGCATTTTTTTCGTTTTTATATCTTTACCTAAAACATCATATAAATCTTCTAATATTGGCATTTCGTTACTGCTTTTAAAAATACCTTTTATATTTATCTTTTCTGTTTCATTTTTAAAAAGAGATTTATCTTCAAATGTTATTCCTTTATTTTTATAACATTTAATTATTTTTTCTTCTAAAATTGATTTTTCTTCTTCATCAATTTCGCCAAATATTAAATAAAAAAAACCCATTAATTTGTTTATTTTTGTTGCAAGATACCCTACTCCATCTTCACAAGAATCTTCCCTTATGTCTAAAATGTTTATATATGTTTCTGAATTTGGACCTATTTTTATTACGCTTCCATCTAAATATTTAGCCATCTTTTCATATTCTCTTTCTATATCTATAACATATTGTTCATTATTTAATAATCTATTTCTCATTATTTGTAATTTTATAAAAAATGACTTTCCGTGCACCACTTGTTCCAAATACACACATATTAGCATTTTTATATTTTTCTGTATTATACCTATCAATAAATACAAGTGAATTATCGTAGATATTTGTTCCAATGAATATTCCTTGCTCATCGAAACCACTTGATGATATGAATGGATATGTTCCAATAAGTCCACTTGTTAAAACATTTCTTTTTGCAGCACTTGCTATATCACGGCTATTTTGCATAAATGGTAAACACGCCAAAAATGTTTGTTCTTGCCTAAAATTTGCAGACTTTGGCTGAAGTCCAATACTTTGTAAAAGACCTTCTATTTTGTTTTTCAAATATTCTAATTCTTTTATATCTTTTGCAAAAACATTTAAATACATATATAAATAATAAATATCTTCATTATTTATTTGAATTTCTTTTCTTATGTATTTTGCGTCATTATATGTAAATGCAGCAATATCAGTATCTTGCTTATTTTTTTCATCTTTTATTTCTACTCCAATATTTGCAATATTATATGTTAAATCTCTTATTGCTTTATATGTATCTTGTTTTTCATAAAAAATAGATAAATTCATATTTATATTTGTATCTATTATTCTTCTTAATAAAATATCATTATATTCTCTGTTATAATTTACTATTAAAAATCCTGAATAATATAAATCATCTATTTCTATATACTTTGGATTGCTTACATTTATATATGCTGGAGCAATTTCATCTTTTTTACTAAAAACACCTTTTATTAATTTATTTTCTTCGGCCATTTTTTTCATAACAAATCAATTATTTCTTTTCTCGTATTCAGAAAAGAATATAATATTTTTTCCACCTCCTCTTTTTTATCAATTTCTTCTACCTTGTTGCCACATCTTGATAAACATTCTTTTATTTTTAAATATTTTTCATTTAATTTATCTATAAATATTTTTTCAGTAACATTTTTTTGAGCATCTTCTTTTATTATTATGTAATAATTTTTTGATGAGGCTTTACTTTTTTTATTTTTATCTTCAATATATTTAATATAATTTTCTGAATATTTTTTTATATTATTTTCTTCTTCTGAATTTATTTTTTTTATTTTGGAAAAATGTTTAGATAAATCTTCTTTTTTACTTTGAATTAAAATTTGAAAATTAAAATCACATGTTTTTAAAAAAATTTTATAAGAATTTAAAATTGCCTCTTTCTCTAATTCTGATTTTAAATTAAAATTAATTGGATATATTTTTATTATTTTTATATATGAATTATCTTTTAATTTTATAATTCCATTTTCTAATATTTTTTCGAAAGGTATCCATTCTTGAATCGAATTGTTCTTTTTCATAAACCTCCTTTATTATAATTTTTAGATTTTTGGGGAAATATTTTAGAATAAAATTAATTTTACTTTAAAGAATTTAACTATTATTAGTTTACATTATTATATATTCTTAGTCAACATTTTTCGTATTGCTTTTTTCGACATTTTTCTAGTGTTATGTTTATTATTTTTTTATTTATTCTTTGTTTGATAGAGTTTCAAGGAT
>SAMEA3663248__coassemble_10603_pt1 | contig 1936 bp, 2 predicted proteins | sample SAMEA3663248__metabat2_high_PE_016 | metagenome-assembled genome bin SAMEA3663248 (sample SAMEA3663248) | pig gut metagenome | biome: pig gut; feature: pig-associated habitat; material: faeces | place: China | collected 2013
AACCCTCACAGGCGGTTTTGGAGACCGATGTGCTACCATTGACACTATACCCCTACATCAATATATAAATATTAACACATTTTTTTAATATAAGCAAGAGAAAAGATACGAAAACTTTATTAATTTGTTAATGTTAAGACCCAAATTTTCAAATTAGTAGCTCCACGTGTCGGTTGCACTTTTCTTTTCGTGCTTTAGCCTAAGAAAAGAAAATGTCCAACCGACAGCAAGATGGAGCGGATTATATATTAATTAGTCTAAACTGCAACTAAATATTTACAAATATTTACAAAAAACCTTGACTTTCTACAAACATATATTGTAAAATGATTTTAGAATTTAAACAAAGGAGTGAGTGTACAAATGATAAGTAATAGGTTTAATGCAGAAACTAAATATTTAATCCTTGAAACCCTTGTGGCTGTAGACACACACACAAGTAATTCTATAAATAGAAAAAAATATATGAACAACATAAAAGCAAATGTTTATTTTAGGTAAGCATTTGTTTTTGTGTTGTTTTTTTATTGTATAGGAAAAATCGACAATTATCTTGAGCCAATATAAGATTTTTTCGTATACAACAAGGTTAGGAAACCTTAGTCTGCTAGAGCAAATGCGAGAGGCAAGTATTTCGCACTTTCTTTAAAGACAGTCTAAGCGAAATGCCTTTCTTATAGTATAGAATTACTTTAAAGTATAAATATATAAAATATATAATAGGAGGAAGGTGAAAACGAATGCAAAAAGAAGAAAACTTAAAAAAATTAAAAATGGAGAAAAGAGGTGATAAAATGAAATCAAACAAAGGTATAACACTAATTGCTTTAGTAATTACAATAATAGTAATGTTAATATTAGTAGTAGTGACAATAAGAATATCAACAAATGGTGGGCTATTTGATTATGCAGGAAAAGCAGCAAGGGAAACCAATGATGCAATAACAGATGAAACAGACATAGCAAATGGAAAAATAACAATAGGAGGAGTGACATATAATTCAATTGAAGACTATATCAACAGAGACAAGATTTCTAGTGTAAAACTAAAATACAAAGTAGAAGGTTCAAATATAATGGTATATTTAGAAGATTCATATATAGATTATTTAGAAACTAATGAATTAGAAGCTTCAGCAGGAAGCGATTCGGCCTATAAATCTTATATTACTAATAAAATAGCTGAAAAACCACTAGAAGAAAAAGAAGATTATATTGTAAAAGTTTGGAACAAACAGAAAGGGACAAGTTATAAAAACATAGGGGAATTAATCGCAACTGAATATGGAAGTCAAGAAGCTTTTATAGAGGCAATGTTTCCAACAGTTGAACGAATAGCATATTTAACAAGAGCAACGGTAAAAAAAGATGATTCAAATAATTCTGATGGCAAAACGTATGAATATGCAATTAATGAACAATATGGTAATTTGTATTGGAGTAAATTATCACTAGAATTGCCAAATAAAAAAACCATAATAATGGAAGCAAAAGGAAGATTAATATATGGAGTAACAGAAAGTGGAACATATACATTTACAGCAACAGATGTAGAAGGAAAAACTGCGAAAGTAGATGTGCCAGTTGAAATACCAGCAAATACAAAATTCGCAATAATAAAGCAGAAAACAAATAATGGCAATGCAGAAACTGGAAACAGAATAACTATTCCAATTACAGTAGGAACAACTACTTGGGGAGATTTTGCAGGACAATCTATCTTTGGTAAGTTTGGTAAGATTGGAGTATTTTTTAAAGAAATATATAACGAAATTACAACTTCTTGGGGAAATACTCTAAGAGGAGGGAATACGTATCCTATAATATCAACAACTTTAATAGAAGAAACTGAATATGAATCTTATCGACATATAGTATTTTAAAATGATGCCAAAAGGGACGGGGGATTTTGGCACGTATGTGCCAAGTGAACAAA